>BNJU01001987.1_pt1 | contig 123489 bp, 189 predicted proteins | sample 8539281 | NCBI WGS metagenome assembly BNJU01 (sample SAMD00202456, study PRJDB9452) | human saliva metagenome | isolation source: human saliva | place: Japan | reverse complement strand
TTTTATTGATTTGTACTCAAATTATTTGAAATTAAATTATTAAAAATTATATAAATTTAGGAGTTGAATAAAATAGCCATATTTTTGAGTTTTGGTTTTAAAAGCATTTTTACTATATAAAAATCAATTTAAAAAAATAATTTTCTAGAAAAAAATAATTTTTACGATATTTATTTCAAAAAAATTTTTTTACATGTGGTATAATAAAAAAACATAATTGATATTCAAACTGATAAAAAATAAAATTTACAAATTTTTAGTGCTATTTAGTTTGTTAAATGGTTGTAAAAATTATGAAAAAAATTGAAATTTTAAAATGAAAAAAAGTGTAAATAATTAAAAATTGTGAGAGGTAGAGAATTATGATAAAAAGTATATTATTATCCAAGATGTACAACGTGTAAAAGAGCTTTGAAATGGCTAGATGACAATGGTGTGGAATGTGAGAAAAAACATATTGTTGAGGAAATTCCTTCTTTGGAAGAATTGACTGCGATTTATAAAAAGAGCGGGTTGCCGTTGAAGAAATTTTTTAATACAAGTGGCTTGGTTTACAAGAATATGGGGTTAAAAGATAAATTGGCGGATATGTCAGAAGAAGAGCAATTAAAGTTGCTTTCATCGAATGGAATGCTTATAAAAAGACCGATTGTTGTTGGAGATGATTTTGTGTTAGTTGGATTTAAGGAAGCTGAATGGAGTGAAAAACTTTAAGGAAAAATCATTGAAGAAAAATCGTGAAAAGGAGATAAAATGGAACAAACAATACTTTCTGTAAGTGAGTTGAACAGAGAAGTGAAGCAGTATTTGGAAAGTACGCAAACTTTCAAAAATGTGTTTATTAAGGGTGAACTTTCTAACATTACTTATTATTCGTCGGGGCATTTGTATTTTACATTGAAGGATGCTAAGGCGAGTGTAAAGTGTGCGATTTTTAAGTATAAATTTCGTGGAGTGCCTACGGATTTGAAAGAAGGGGATCAAGTAAAAATTCGAGGGAATGCGTCACTTTATGAAACAAATGGTTCATTTCAAATTATCGCTGATTTTCTTGAGAAAACAAATACGATTGGATCATTGTATGAGAAAATGGAAATGTTGAAAAGAGAGTACAATGAAAAAGGGTATTTTGATGAATCAAATAAAAAGAAATTGCCACAAATGCCTATGAATATTGGAGTTGTAACAGCTGAGACTGGAGCTGCAATACGTGATATTATAAATACAACTCACAAAAGATTTCCAAATGTTAATATTTATCTTTATCCGTCGAAGGTTCAAGGAGAAGGTTCAGCAATAGAGGTTTCTAGAGGGATAGAGTTTTTTAATAGAATTTGTGATAATGGGGAATTGGATTTGGATGTATTGATTGTAGGGCGTGGAGGTGGAAGCATTGAGGATTTATGGGCATTTAATGAGGAGCCTGTAATAGAGGCGATTTACAAGTCGAAAATTCCGATTGTTTCTGCTGTAGGGCATGAAATTGATAATTTGTTGTCAGATTTGGTTGCTGATAGAAGAGCTGCGACACCTACTCAAGCTGCAGAAATTTTAATTCCAGAAAAAGAAAAAAATTAGTAGAAAATTTAGTAGTGAAAAAAATAGATTATCAAAATCGTTATTAAATAAAAATTGTTTTTAATGAAAAAAAGAATTAGAGCAACGAGAAAAAAATTATTATATCAAAAAAATTATTTGAATATTTTGAATGATAAAAAATTGATATGATTGAAAAAGAGCAAAAAAATTAACGAAAAGAAATAAAAAAATTAGGATTGAAAAAAATCGAGGGAGAATTTAAAATTAAAGAAGGCTAGACTTTCAAAAATTTTTCGGTGGAGGATATTTTTAAAGCAAGGGTACACAATTACTCGAAAGGATGGCAAAATTGTTAAAAGAGGAATTGAGCTTAGTCGAGAGGATAAAGTGGAAATTCAGTTTGCAGATAGCGTGAGAAAGGCTGTTATGAAGTAACAGATTGAAAAAAATGTTGTGCTTAGAAGGAGGTAGAAAAATGTCGAAAAGAGAAGATTATTTGTCGTGGGATGAATATTTTTATGGGAATAGCGTTTTTGTCTGGGATGCGGAGTAAGGATCCGTCGACACAGGTGGGAGCTTGTATAATTGATGAGGATAAAAAAATAATCGGAATAGGCTATAACGGTTTTCCGATGGGAAGTTCTGACGATACGATGCCTTGGGAAAGAGAAGGAGATTTTTGGAAACGAAGTATCCGTATGTTGTTCATGCTGAGTTGAAATGCGATTTTTAAACAGTATAAAAATCTCTAAAAAAATAGTACGATTTATGTGACGCATTTTTCCGTGCAATGAGTGTGCGAAGGCAATTGTTCAATCAGGTATAAAAAAAGTTGTCTATTTTTTTCAGATAAGCACAAAGATTTGGAAACAACTAAGGCTTCAAAAAAATTCTTGAGAATGCAAATGTTGAAATTTCACATATAAATTTAGATAAAGAAAAAAATTGTGATAAATTTTAGGGATTAGCGAAAAGAGGTTGAAATGGTAAATATTGGGAATGATTGGGATGGAATTTTTGAGGAACACAAGGAATTTGAAAAAGATTATTACAAAAAAATGAGAAAAATTTTTTTGATATCAGAGTATAAAGACGAAAACGATTTATCCTAAAAGCAGATGAAATTTTTACAGCTTTTTAAAGTTGACAAGTTACAAAGATTGTAAGATTGTTTTGCTTGGACAAGATCCTTATCACGGTGAAAATCAGGCACATGGATTGGCTTTTTCTGTGAAAAAAGGCGTACCGTTGCCACCGTCACTAAAAAAATATTTATAAAGAAATTCACAATGAATACGGTTATGAAATGAGTAATAGTGGATACTTAGAAAAATGGGCAAGACAAGGGATATTGCTTTTAAATACAGCGTTAACTGTAGTTGCTGGGAATGCGAATTCGCACTCAAAAATTGGTTGGGAAATATTTACAGATAATGTGATAAAATATTTGAATGATAGGGAAGAGCCATTAATTTTCATTTTGTGGGGAAATAATGCGAAGAGTAAGAAAAAATTGATTAATACGCAAAAACATTATATTTTGGAAGGTGTTCATCCAAGTCCGCTTTCTGCAAATCGTGGATTTTTTGGATGTAACCATTTTATTAGAGCGAATGAAATTTTAAGAGAATTAGGTGAAAAGGAAATTGACTGGAAAATATAGATAGATTTGAAGAAAGGAGGCGGTTTATGAATTTTAGAAAATCTCAAATGGAAGATGTTGATAGAATTTTGGAGCTTATAGAAATGGCTAAAAGTTCGTTAAAAGAGATGGGAATTGACCAATGGCAAAATGGATATCCGAATAGAGAAAAGATAGAAAATGATGTAAATAAAGGGATAAGTTATGTTTTAGAAATAGAAAAAGCATCGACTGAAAATGACAATTTTGATAAAAATAGCAATAAAAAAATTGTTGCGACAATTGTTTTATCACCAGAACCTGAGACGGCTTATGATAATATAGATGGAAGCTGGAAGACAACAGAACCTTATGTGGCAATTCACAGGGTTGCCGTTGATAATAGTGTGAAAAATCAAGGAATCGCTACAAAAGTTTTGAGTTATTCTGAGAATTTTTGTCGTGAAAATGGAATTGAAAATTTGAGGGCGGATACTCATACGGAAAATATTCCGATGCAAAGAGTGTTGATAAAACAAGGGTTTGAGGTACGTGGAGAAATAACGTTGGATAGGGAGCCTGATGTAGGGAGCGAAAAGAATAGCGTTTGATAAAATTGTAAAAAAATAGAAATTTTTAGATAGAAAATTTTTACAAAAAAATTCTACATAGGAAGAGAGTGATTTTAATATGAAATTTGAGACAAGAACAATACACGGGATAAAAGAAGGAAAAAAAGAAAGATTGTGGGGAACAAGTGTAGATTTTGCTTCGACATTTCCAGTTAAAGAATTTGGAGTGACTCAAGAGTTTGAATATTCAAGAGTGTCGGCACCTACTAGAAATGACGTAGAAGCATTATTAGCGAATTTAGAAAATGGAAAATACGGTTTTGCATTTTCTTCAGGAATGGCGACTACAACATCAGTATTTACAATGTTTGAAGCTGGAGATCACATAATTTTAGGAATTGATATTTACGGTGGAACTTATAGAATTTTACACGATGTTTATTCAAAATTTGGTGTGGAATCGACATTTGTAGATACGACAGATTTAGAAAATATTAGAAAAGCAATAAAACCTAATACGAAAAGCAATTTTGATTGAAACACCTTCAAATCCGTTATTGGATGTAACAGATATCAGAGGAGTTGTAAAAATAGCGAAAGAACATAATTTAATTACGATTGCAGACAATACTTTTATGACACCATATTTACAAAGACCTTTAGATCTGGGAATTGATATTGTAATTCACAGTGCTACAAAATTCTTGTCTGGACACCATGATTTATTAGCGGGAGTGGCAGTTACGAATAATGAAGAAATAGCTGAAAAAATTAAATTTTCACAAGTAGCAGCAGGAGCTTTGATTTCGCCTTTTGATAGCTGGTTATTAATGAGAAGTTTAAAAACTTTAAAATTAAGAGTGGAAGCAGCTCAAAAAAATACAGAAAAATTGATAGAATTTTTTCAAAATCACGATGCAATTGATAAAGTTTATTATCCAACATTGGACTCAAATAAAGGAAAAGCAATTCATGAAAGCCAAGCAAGTGGTGGAGGTTCAGTATTTTCTTTCAAATTAAAAGATGATACAAAAGTAAAAACAATTTCTTTTGAAAGTTTGAATGTAGCGATTTTTTTGCGGCAAGTCTTGGAGGAGCAGAAACATTGGTAACTCACCCAAGCACAATTACTCATGCGGAAATGCCTGACGAAGAAAAAAAGAAGCACGTGGATTTACAAATTCATTAATTAGAATTGCAGTTGGATTTGAAAAATATTGATGATTTAATTGCTGATTTTTGATAATGCTTTAAAAATAAGGATTAGATAATTGGAAATTGTGCTAAAAAAAGGGGGTGAGAGAGTGTCACGGAAAGTGGATGAAGGTAAGAATCAATTGATGATGTTGGGAACAGTATTTGTGTTAATTGTTATTTTAATGGCATTTATGATGAATTTTAATAAAAAAATTCTAACAAGGCAAATGCTGGGACAAAAAAACAGAAATTGGAAAGAATATTGGAAAAAAATAATTCAATAGCGTCAAATGGAAAAATATCAAGTTTTAAAAAGTGAGTGATGGAGATACAATTAATGTACAGAAAGTTGAGAATGGGAAAACTTGTTGATGAGGTTGTGAAAAATAAGAATGTATGGAATTGACGCTCCAGAAAAAAACACAAGATTACGGTCCAGAAAAGCCGAGCAGCTTTTAGCAAAAAAATTATTGGAAATAATTTGGTTGAAATTGAAGTGAAAAAAATCGAGATAGATATGGTCGTTCAGTAGCAGTTGTTTATGTAAATGGGAAAAAATGTCAATCAAGAGATGGTTCGAACTGGAAATGCGTGGTGGTATTACGAATATGACAAAAAAAGATACTGAGATGGAGCAATTACAAGCTAATGCGAAGAAAAAAATAAGTTAGGATTATTTTTCAAAAAGAGGTTATGTAGAACCTTGGATTTATAGAAAAGAGAAAAAAAGCTCAAACATCAACTAAACCAAGGGTTAGAAGAAAAATAAAATGATAAAAAAATGAAAGAGGTGAGCTGCTGTGACGAGTAAATTAAGAGAGTTAACGGAAAGTGTTAAAAAGTTTTTTAGAAATTTTTTCAAATTTAAATTTTCAGACACAGTTTTATTCACATTTTTGTTATCAGGTTTTCGGATTTTTTCGAATTCTACTGTAAAAGAAGTAGCTGAACCTAAAAAGCCAGAAAATAATACATCTATTGACGACAAAAATTTAGAAGTAGTTCCTTCAAAACCTGAAAGCAGAAAAATTTTAAAAAACAACGAGCCAAACTTGCTAACATTAATGAAACGAGAAAGAATTGTCAGAAAAACAAACTGGAGTTTATTTCCAATATTTGAAAAAGACTGGGAAGGAGCTTATTCTGCTCGAGTAGATAAATCAGGAAAAATACTCTATCAAAGAAAAGAACAGTTTAGTCCAGAACGATATCAAGAACTCGTTAAAACACAGATTTCAGCATTGGATTTATTTAAGAGTCGAGCATGATGTTAGAATCAAATTGGCTTGAAATTACTAGCAAAAAAAGCATTGTGTAGTAAAGGGAGTTTTAGGCTCCCTTTTAAAATAAATCTTACAAAATCATAGAAATTATGTTATAATTCGTGGAGTATAATAAAATAGAAAAAGGTGATAAATAAATGTTTATAGATGAAAGTGTAATTACGGTGATATCTGGAAAAGGTGGAGATGGAGCTGCTACATTTAGAAGAGAAAAATTCGTACAATTTGGAGGGCCTGATGGTGGAGACGGAGGAAAAGGTGGAGACATCGTTTTCATTGCAGATCCAAATATTAATACATTGGTGGATTTTAAGAGTAGCAAGAAATTTAAGGCTGGTGATGGTACGAAAGGGAGTGCGGCTCGTTGTACTGGGAAATCAGGAGAAGATTTAGTGATAAAAGTTCCTGTAGGTACGATGATTAGAGATTTTGAATCGAATAGATTGTTATTGGATTTGAGTAATCCTAATGAAAGGGTTGTATTTTTGAAAGGTGGAGATGGAGGACGTGGAAATATCCATTTTAAATCTTCAGTAAAAAAAGCACCAAAATTGGCAGAAAGTGGAAGAGAAGGATTAGAATTAAAAATAAAATTAGAGTTGAAATTATTGGCTGATGTTGCATTGGTTGGTTATCCGAGTGTTGGAAAATCAAGTTTTATTAATAAAGTTTCAGCGGCAAAATCGAAAGTTGCAAGTTATCATTTTACAACGTTGAAACCAAAATTAGGTGTTGTGAGAATAGATGATGAGCAAAGTTTTGTGATAGCGGATGTTCCTGGATTAATAGAAGGGGCACACGAAGGAGTAGGACTTGGAGATAGATTTTTGAAACATATTGAAAGATGTAAATTGATAATTCATATCGTTGATGTTTCAGGGAATTGATGGAAGAGATCCAAAAGAAGATTTTATTAAAATAAATCAAGAATTAAAAAAATTATAGTGAAAAAAATTATCGAAAAAAAGCAACAAATTGTTGTAGCAAATAAAAATTGATATGCTTTATGAAGAAGAAAAATTAGATGAATTTGAAAAAAATTTGTGAAAGGAAAAATGGAGTTGAATACGTGTATCCAGTTTCGGTTATTGCAAATGAAGGGATAAAACCTGTATTAAATAAGGCTTGGGAAATGATTCAAGAAATTCCTAGGGAAGAATTGGAAGAAGAATATTCAGTAGACGAATTATTGAGAGAAATTAATAAAAAAAGAAGACTGGGAAATTAGAAAACTTGAAGATCATGTTTTTTTGAAGTTGATGGAAGAATTGTTGACGATGTACTAAAAAAATATGTATTTATGGGTGAAGAAGGAATTATTAATTTCTTACAAAAAAATGAGAAGTTTAGGAATGGAAACAGAGCTTGAAAATGCTGGAGTTGAAGAAGGCGACATTATTGTAATTGCTGGATATGAATTTGAATACGTATTATAGAAAGAAAGAATTATGAATAAAAAAATTAAAAAGGAATAGTAATTAGTGGAGCTACAGGCGTTGGGAAAAACTGATTTATCAATAAAACTTGCAAAAAAAGGCTGAATGCTGACATTATTTCGGCTGATGCCTCGCAAGTCTATAAATTTTTAGACATTGGAACAGCAAAAGTAACAGAAGATGAAATGCAAGGAATCAAACATTATATGATTGATGTTGTGGAACCTAATGAAGATTATTCTGTTGGCGATTTTGAAGTAGAAGTGAATAAAATTTTGCACGAAAAAGAAGAAAATGCTGAAAATGTAATTTTAGTTGGTGGAACGGGACTTTATATAAGAGCAATAACAGATGGATTTTTCTGATTTGCCAACAAAAAGATGAGAAGATAAGAAAAAGATTTAGAAAAAAATCGTTAGAAGAATTGCAAGAAATTTTGAAAGCACTAGATTTACAGGCTTACAATGAAATTGATTTGAATAATAAATTGAGATTAGTTAGGGCAATAGAAGTTTGCAAAAATAACTGGTGGAAAATTTAGTGAATTACGAGTAAAAAAATATCAAAAAAATAATTATAATTTTTTTAAAGGTGTTTTTGACTAGGAATAGAGAAGAATTGTACGAAAGAATAAATAAAAGAGTTGACATAATGATACAAAAAAGGACTTGTCGAAGAGGCAAAAAAAGTATATAATAACTATGAGAATAGTTTATATAAAAATATCGGCGATAGGTTACAAAGAATTGTTTAATTATTTCGATGGAAAAAGTGTCTTTGGAGGAAGCGATAGAAGATATCAAAAGAGAAAGTCGAAGATATGCCAAAAGGCAAATGACTTGGTTTAGAAAGGAAAAAAAGATTACTTGATTTATAATTTATCTGAAATTTCAGAAAAAGAAATAATAGAGGATATTTTAAGAAATTATGATAATTTTTTTCGTAGAAAGAAAGGAAGTAAAATGAGAATACAAGATTATTTAACAGTGGAAAGAGTAAATTTAGATTTGCAAGGGACAACAAAAAAAGAAATATTTAATGAAATGACAGAATTATTTGTAAAAAAACTGGAGTTATCCCAGAAGAAAGTACTGAAGAATTTATTGAAGCATTATTAGAAAGAGAACAATTATGCTCTACAGGAATGCAAGATGATATCGCGGTACCACACGCAAAAATCTCCATGTGTTTCAAAAAAATTGCATTAGCATTTGGAATTTCAAAAAAATGGAGTTGATTTTGATAGCATGGACGAAGAACCATCAAAAACTAATCTTTATGATAGCAGCACCTAAAGGTGAAAAAAAGAACATTTAGACTTTGTTAGCAGAAATCTCTAAATTGTCGTATGAAGAAGATTTAGTAGAAAAAAATAGAAACTATTCAATCAGCAAATGAATTATTTGAATTATTGGATCAGATTTAATAATTATAGTTAATATTTTAGTATAAAAAAATTAAAAAAATGAGAATACTATTAATCTTTATTGTTAAAATTTTGGGTAATTTTTTTCATAAATTTAAAAAATTCAAAAATAATGCTAAAAAAATTAAAATTTTAATTGTATTTTTTTATTTTTGATACAATGTAACTAAAAGTTAAGGAGAAAAAGACAGTTATAAAAATGGGAGGTCTAGTAATGAAAAGAAAAGCATTGCTAATAGCGGGCGTTATCATGGTATCAGTAATTGGATATTCAGCGCCAAACACAAACAGTTTGGAATCGAGTTTAAATGCAATTGAAAAATAAATTTAACGATTTATTGCAAAAAAGAAGCTCAGAAGAAAGCAGAATTCCAAAATGAGAAAAGACAGACTGGAAAAAGAAGTTGAAGATTTACAAAAATAAATTAATAGGAAAAAGAAAAATTACAAGAAAAAAATTGAAAAAAGATTCAGAAGTTAGATGGCATAGAGATGAGTACAAAAAAATATTGAAAAAAACTATGATGAATATTACAAAAAAATTTAGAAAAAAACAATTGTACAAAAAAACAAACTAGAATTGCTGAATTAGAAACTCTTTTATCAGTAATGCAATAAAAAAATATAGTAAAGGAATATGATGATATGAAAAAAACTTTATTTATCGGATTAGTGTTAGCAGCATCTGCTCAAATGTTTGGAGCTAGTGCACAAGATTTATTAAAAGAAGCTAGAAATGATTATTACAAAAAAATTTGAATAAAAAAACTGAACCAGTAAAAAGTAAAAAGAGAAAAAGTAGTTAAAGATGCTCAAAAAAGCAATGGATGAAGCTAGAAAAAGAAATGTCAGATGGGACAGTAGACGAATACTTAGATCAAAAAGAAGAAGCACCAAAACCAAAAAAACTCCAATGGAAAGATTACAATACAATTCAGAAAAAGCAGCTGATAAAGTTGATTTTTTTATGAAAGAGTAGTAAGAAGTGTTAGAGAGAAGAAGCGGAAGTTGTTGGATATAATGATGTTTTAGGAAAACAATCTTCAAAAAAAGTTGACTCAAGAAGAGCTTCACAAAAACCAAAAAAAGTAGTAAAAAAATCAAATAAAAAAATAATAAAAAAATACTGAAGAATAAGAAGTCAAAATGAGAAAGGAAGAAAATATGAAAAAAATTATCGGAATGGCAGCATTATCAGTATTAGTAGTAAGTCAATTATCATTTTCAGCAGGAAAAATCAAATACTGATGCAGCAGTACAAAGATTACTAAAAGTAGCAAAACAAAGACAAGCTGAGCAAGCAGTAGAAGTAACTCCAGTAGAAGTGACTGGAACTACAACAACTGGTACAGCACCTAGAGTAAAAAAAGAGTAAATTCTAAAAAAAGCTGAAATTAAAAGCAATGAAAGCTAAAGAAAAAAATATGACTGAAAGTGAAAAAAATGGATGTAGAAATCCAAAGAATCAAAAAAAGAGTAACACAAATCAACAATAACATAGATACATTTAACAAAAAAATAATGAAATCTTGGAAAAAAATGGAACAAAGATTAGATCAAATTCAAGATAAAAATGAAATAAAACATTTGCAATAACAAAAAAATTAGTTATAATTAGTTTAGGTATATAATTTTTTTAAAAAAATATATAATAAAAATAATTTTAGAAAGGGAGAAATGTAATGAAAAAAATTAGCATTATTAGCGTTAGGTTTAGGAGCTTTATCTTGTACAAATGCAAGATTAGTAAACTACAACACTGAAAGATTAGATCACATTGAAGAGTATTTAAAAAGAAAAACAAACCAACTAGAAAATGCTCCAGAATATAAATCATTAGAGAAGGAGGCAGAACAATGGTTAGAAAATCAACAATAATCGGATTATTAGCAATGTTGTTAGTTTCTGCACCAGTAATGGCTAGAAAATTGACAACTACTCAAATGAGAGAAAATACAATTAGAATCAATGCTTTGGAAATTGAAGAAGAAGGAGCAGAAGCAGTAAAAGTTGAACCTAAAGAAGAAGTTGTTGTATTAGATGCAGGTAAATTGAATTTTGACTTCGATAAAGATATAGTAAAAGAAAGATACTTCGAATTGTTAAGAAATGTTAAAGCATATGCGGAACAAAAAAATTATGCAATTAGAATTATTGGACATACAGATTCTAAAGGTTCTGACGAATACAATATGAAACTTGGTATGAGAAGGGCAATTAGCGTAAGAAATAAATTAGTTGAATTCGGATTGGATCCAGCTAGAGTTATTGGAGTTGACTCAATGGGAGAAAGAGAACCAGTTGCTACAAATGAAACTGACGAAGGAAGATTTGAAAACAGAAGAATTGAATTCCAATTCTCACCTTTCCAAGGTCAATAATAAACAACAATAGAAATTTTTGAAGGTATTTAAAGTACTTTAATAACTACATCTTGAGAAATTAGATTTATTTGAATTTTTTTGAGATGTAGTTTTTTTATTTTTTTTCTTTTTGTCATTACAAGTTTTTGATAAAATATTTTTAATTTTTTTGTAATGAGAAAAAGGAACAATCAAAAAAATTAAAGGTGGAAAGAATGAAGAAAAACAGGAGAAGAAACGAGAACAACATTAAAAGATATGGAAATTATTCAAAGAAATGATTTTTCAAAATTTTACTTTAGATTCGGTTTTACTGGCAGATTTTTGTTAAAATTAATCGAAAAAAACGAAAAAAATATTAGATATTGGGACTGGATGTGGAATAATTTCATTATTATTAGCAAAAAAATCAAAAGCAAAAAAATAGTTGGAATTGAAATACAGGAAATTATGTCAGAAATTGCTAAAAAAATATCAATAACAATGGTGTAAAAAAATCAAGTAGAAATATTGTCTGATGATATAAAAAAATTTTCAAAAAAATTATTCAAAAGAGATGAATTTGATGCGATTGTCACAAATCCTCCATATTTTTGAATTTACAGGAGATTTGAGTCAGATAAATGATTTAGACCAATTAAGTCGAGCAAGACACAATATTGACTTAACTTTGGAGGACATTATAGAAGCTACAGTTATTTGTTGAAAAAAATATGGGAAGTTTTTTTCATTAGTATTTCGAAGTGATAGGCTAGTTGAAGTAATTTTACTTCTAAAAAAATATAATCTAGAACCAAAACGAATGAAAAATTGTTACACAAAAATACGGAAATGACGCTAAAATTTGTCTATTGGAAGCAGTAAAAGATGCAAAAAAAGGCTTTTAAAAATAGAGGAAGCAATATACATTTATGATGAGAATAATGAGAAAAACTGATTATGTAAAATCATTGTATGGACAATAATGAAGATATTCTTAATTTTATTTTAATAAAAAAATATGAAAAAGAGTTTGGTAAAAAAAGTAAAATGTTTGTTATAATATAAAGAAGTGAGAAGATAATTTTTAAAAATGAGAGTGTAGAAAGTTTTTGTAGCAAAAAGCCGAGTTTGAGAGTGGCGACTGAGCTCTTATAGGAAAGTGAGGATTTATGAATATAGTTGCACCAGCTGGAAAACTATGAAAAACTAGAAGCAGCAATAAAAAGCAGGAGCAAACGAAGTATTTTTGGATTAAGAGGATTTGGAGCTAGAAGAAATAATCAAAATCTTGCGATAAATGAAGTGCTGGATGCGATTGATTACGCTCACTCGCGAGGAATTATGACTTCGATGACATTAAATACGATATTAAAAGATACAGAAATAAATAGTATGTACAATAATGTAAAAAGAGTTTACGAACATGGAATTGATGCAGTAATTGTTCAGGATTTAGGATTTATAAAATTTATAAAAGAGAATTTTCCAGGGATTGAGAGTCCATGGAAGTACACAAATGACGGTTGCTAATCATGTTGAAGCGAAAAAACTGGAAGAATTGGGGTTGGATCGTGTTGTTTTAGCGAGAGAATTGTCATTTGAGGAGATAAAAAGTATTCGAGAGAAGACGAATGTTGAGTTAGAGATTTTTGTGTCTGGATCGCTTTGTATTTCGTATTCAGGAAATTGCTATATCAGTAGTTTTATTGGAGGAAGAAGTGGAAATAGAGGACTTTGTGCGTATTCTTGCAGAAAAAAATTTACTGATGAGAAAGGGAAAGAGGCATATTTTTTGAGTCCAAATGACCAGTTGTTACAGGCGAAGGAAATTAATATGCTAAAAGAAATTGGTATTGAAGGAATAAAAGTAGAAGGGCGTAAAAAATCTAGTGAGTATGTATTTGAAACAGTGAGTTATTATGATAATATTTTGAAGGGAACACCAAGACCTACAGAAAGTTATAAATTATTTAATCGAGGATATTCAAAAAGGATATTTTTTTATTTGGATAACAAACTTATGAACTTTAAGTATTCATCTAATTTTGGGTACTTTTTAGGTGTGAGAATTGGTGAGACGAATAATTTTAGAATTGATGATGACTTTGATTTTTAGGAGATGGTGTTCAGTTTGTAGATGAAAAACTTTTGAAGCGATTTCGGGAGAATATGTAAACAAAAATAATTTTTCAATGGAGAAAAAAAGTTCAAAAGGCTCAGAAAAAAATGATACGATTTCGATTGGAAAAATTGCCGAAAAGGAACAAAAATATATTTATAAAAAAATTATTCTAAAGAGATAAATGATAGAATTATTCATAATATAAAGGTTTCAAAGAGATTTTCAACGATAGATGGGGAATTGATTGCTAAAAAAGGAAAAGAGTTGGAATTGAAATTTGAAATTGAGAATATAAGGGGTCAGAAGATTGTGGCTGTTGCAAAAGGAGATATTTTGGAGCAAGATGCCAAGAGAGTGATAACGAAAGAACAGATTGCAGAAAAATTAGGAGAATTGGGTGATACGTCGTTTGAGTTGGGGAATATTTCGATTGACTATGATGGGACAACATTTATTCCATTTAGTGAGTTGAAGGCTTTGAAACGGGAATGTGTGGCTCAATTACAGGAAAAATTGTTGCAATCGTATAGAAGAAAGGCACCTGAAAAGAAAGAATATCATTTTGAGAATAAATCAGAGACTGTAACGCCAATATTTTCGGCATTAGTGTCAAATGAAGAGCAAGAGAGAGCTTGTCGTGAGGCTGGAATTGAAAAGATTTATCATAAACAGTATGACGTTGCGAAAGAGAAAAATTTAGGAAAGATAAAAGTGGATACTAATTTGGCTTCAAACTTGTATCAGGCGATTATGGGAGAGAAAAATGGTTTGAAGGGACAGTCGCTTGACTGGAATTTGAATATTTTCAATAATCATACGATAGAAATGTTTTCGAGATTTCCAAATATAGAAACTGTTTTTATTTCGCCTGAGTTGAATCATCGACAATTGAGAAATATAAAATCAGATAAAGTGAAAAAAAGGATTGGTAATTTACGGATATTTGAAGGGAATGTATATTGAGCATAAAATATTTGATGAGGAATATAAGGAGCTTGAGGGAGAATTTTACGACAAATATAAAGTTTTGAAAAATGATTTGAATAATATTGAGTTGTATTTGGATAAGCCGATGAATTTGATTCCTAAGCTGGATGAGATTTTGGAATGTAACTTTGATGAATTGAGATTGGATTTCACTTTTGAGAGTCCAGAGGAAGTGCGAGAAATAATCGGAAGTTTAGAAACTAGAAAAGGTAAGTACAATCCTTATGCATTTGAAAATGGAGTGCTTTTAAATTTTGATAAATAGTTATTAAAAATTTTTGAAATGAAAACTGAGTGAGAGGGATATCAATTTAGCTCTCATTAAAAAGAGAGGGAATAAACTTGAAAATAGCAAATATGACGAATGATAATTATTTACGAATATTGTATACGCTGTTGGGAGTATCGATTTTTGTCCATTATTGGTTTGTGGTACTTTTTACAGTTTTAATTTTTGATAGATTTATTTTTTTCTGGCGAATATAAAAAAATATTGAAAGACAGATCTCTGATTGTAGTCGAAATAGTTTTTAGGGTTTTTCAATTGTGATGGCTATGATATATGACAACTGGTATGGATTGATAGCGATACCAATTTTACTGTGTGTTATGGTCGGAAGGTATTACACCTTGATTATGGAAAGTAGCACGAAAAAAAGAATAATTTGGAATTACTTTGTAAAGTTTCGGTTTTGCCTTTTGTAACAGGGGTTATTGAATATTTGATTACAAGAAAAAGAGCTGGATATTTTCGCTTTTCACAATCCAAATTATTTAGGAAGTGTGATGATGATGATTGCAGTTGCGAATTTATATTTTGCATTTGAGAAAAAATCAAAATGGAATTTTATGATATTCTTTTTGAATATAGCAACATTGATTTTATCTGGTTCGAGATCGGCTCTAATTGGGATAACAGTTGGAGTATTCGTGTTATTTTATTACTTTTTTTGAAAGAAAATATTTTATTGCGACAATAGTAGTTTTGGTTAGCTATATTATCGGAGTAATTTATGGATTTTTTTCCCATTTTTTTGCGAGAAAAAAAGTATTATAGAATATTTTTTTGGTTGAGAGTGGATATAATAAAAATAGCAATTGGAATATTCGAAAAGACAAATATTCTTTATGGACACGGAAATTTTTATTATTATAAATTTACAAATTTTATTTATCCACACTCTCATAACGCATTGGTTGAATCACTTTTGAGTTATGGAGTTGTTGGAACATTGGCATTGTTAGTTGTTTTTTTGAGATACATTTATGAAATAATGAGAAAATAATGAGAATAATATATTGAAGATATCTTTAATTTTAGGAGTAATTGCTCATAATTCTACTGATTTTGTAATTTTTTTGGATACAGACAGTGCTATTATTTATAATGATTTTGTCTTATACTGAAAAATAATAAGAGAATGAAAGAATACGGGATAAAGATATATTCTAATCATAGAAAAAAATAAGAAAGAGAAAGGAAAAAGAAAAAGATGAGAGATAATATTTATGTTGGATTAGTTCATTATCCAGTGTATAATAGAAATGAGGAAGTGGTAGCAACATCGGTAACGAACTTTGATATTCATGATATTTCGAGAACTTGTAGAACATATGATATAAAAAAATATTTTTATTATCACGCCTGTTGATGCACAACAAGAATTAACGAATAGAATTATTAATTATTGGACAGAAGGTGACGGGATAGAATTTAATAAAAAAATAGAAAAGAGGCTTTTTGAAAAATACGGATTTAGAAAAATTCTGTAGAAACTGCAATTGAGACAATAAAAAAATAGAAGGAAAAGAGCCAAAAAAATAATAACAACTTCAGCAAGAATATTTCCTAATACTACGTCGTATCAAGATTTAGGAAAAGAAATGGTTGAAGATGAGGCACCGTATTTAATATTGTTTGGAACAGGTTGGGGATTGACAAGCGAAAATTATGGATATGTCATACAAAAATTTTTGGAGCCGATTAGAGGTAAAACAAAATATAATCATTTATGTGTGAGAAGTGCAGTATCAATTATTTTAGATAGATTATTGGGAGAAAAATTAGTAAAAGTATAGAAATAAAAGGAGAACGATTAAAATGGTGGGAATTGTAGTAGTAAGCCATAGTAATAAATTGGCAGAAGAAATTATTAATTTTGCAAAAGTTTTTGCAACAGGAAGATTTTTGAAATAAAAAAATGGTGGAGACGTAAAAAAATGAGATTTACGGAACAAATGTCGACAATGTGAAAGATGCAATTATAGAGGCAGATCAAGGAGAAGGAGTTCTTGTGTTTGTCGATATGGGAAGTTCTGTTTTTAATGCAAATCAAGCAATTGAAAGTTTGAAGGGGAAAAATAAATGCACAAATTGCAGATGCACCATTGGTAGAAGGTGTGATTTCAGCGGTTGCGGCAAATTTTGATGATACTTCATTGGAAGAATTGAAAATAATTGCAGAAGAAAGTAGAAATTTTAAGAAATCTAGAAAGTAGTGTAAAAAGATAAATGAGAATATGTTAACGAAATAAGAAAGGAAAAGGATGGAAAAATTTAGTTAATATTGGGACGATCGTTGGAACGCATCATTTGACGGGGAGCGTGAAGATAAATTCGATGTTTGAAGGTATAGATGTTATTGTTGGTGAAAGAGTTTTGCTTGAAAAGGATAATCGAAGAAAGGTTCTTTTGGTGAAAAAGTGTTAAAAAGAATTAATGAGAAAAAAAGCGATTATAAATTTTGAGGGAATAAATAATATTGATTTGGCAAAAAGAGTTGAATGGACTTCAAATAAAGATAAGACGGGACTTGCTTCCAGAAAAAAACAGAAGACGATTTTTTTATTTAAAGGATTTGCTGGGAGTAGAAGTTTTTTTGAAAAAAAGGTGAAAAAAATTGGAGAAGTTATAGACATTATGGAGACTGCAGCTCATGATATATTGGTAATTCAAGATATTAAAAACCATAAAGAAATATTGGTTCCGCAAATAGATGTTTTTTTGTGAAAAAAATAGATTTTGATAATAATAAAATGGATGTGGAGTTGATTGAGGGAATGAGAGAGGAAACAGATGAAAATTAGTGTGTTGACTTTATTTCCAGAAGTTTTTTTGAGATGTATTTGTCACAAACGATTTTGCAACGGGCTATTGAGCTTGGAAAAAAATGGAATATGATATTGTGAATATTAGGGATTATGCGAGAAATAAGCACAATCAGATGGATGATATGCCTTTTGGTGGAGGGGCTGGAATGGTTTTGAAGCCAGAGGCGTATTGGAATTATTTTCAAGAGAATTTTGATTTTTATGGAAAAGAAAATTTGAATGAAGAGGATTTAGATAGAGAAAAATAATCATGAAATTGGAAATGAAAAATGAAGATTTTAAATCTGAAAATTCAAAAATTTAAAAAGCCACATGTTATTTTTTTGTGACTCCTCAAGGAAAGACTTTAGATCATCAAAAGGTTATGGAATTGGCGAAAAAAGAAGAGTTAGTGATAATTTCTGGTAGATATGAAGGTCTTGATGAGAGAGTGATTGAAAAATTTGTTGATGAGGAAATTTCGATTGGAGACTATGTTTTGAGTAGTGGTGATTTGCCGAGTTTAGTTCTATTGGATTCGATTAGTAGAATAAAGGAAGGCGTTATAAAAAAAGAGTCATTTGAAACAGATTCATTTTATAATGGTCTTTTGGGATTTCCGCAATATACAAGACCTGTTGAAATTGATGGATATGAGGTTCCAGAAGTTTTGAGAAGTGGAAATCATGCGAAAATTGATGAGTTTAGGTATAAAAAAAGGCGATTGAAAAAAACTATAAAAAAATAGAAAAAGATTTGTTTGAGAAAAAAATTTTAGAGGATGAAAAAAATTCAAGAAGGAATACGAGAAATTATTTCATGGGAAATCTAAGTAAATTAAGGGAGGAATAATTATGGCAAAAAAATAAATATATTGATATAGATATTACAAATCTGCCAACACCGTCGTTTTTGGTGGATGAGAGATTGTTGAAAAGAAATTTGAAAGATTTTAAAAGATGTTAAGGATAGAACAGGATGTAAGATTTTGTTGGCACAGAAAAGGATTTTCGATGTTTTACTTTTTATCCGTTGATTGGACATTATTTAGATGGAACTACAGCGAGTTCGCTTTTTGAGGCAAAATTAGGATATGAGGAAATGGAGAAAAAATTTACTAAGAAAAAATTGGAAACTCACATTTTTAATCCGTCTTATCGTGATGACGAATTTGATGAAATTTTGGATATTACGAATCATATTGTGTTTAATTCGTTTGCACAATGGAATAAATTTAAGGGAAGAGTTCAGGAGAAAATAAAAGCGACTGGAAAACATATAAGTTGTGGATTACGTGTAAATCCTGAATTTTCAGAAGTTGAGACAGAAATTTATAACCCTGCAGGGAGATATTCGAGATTTGGAGTAACGATTGAGAATTTTAAGGAAGATGAGTTGGAAGGATTGGAAGGATTGCATTTTCATGCTTTGTGTGAGCAAAATTCTGACGCATTGGAAAATGTTTTGAAAGTTTTTGAGGAAAAATTTGGGAAATATTTACATGGAATGAAATGGGTAAATTTTGGTGGTGGACATCATGTTACACGTAAAGATTACGATGTAGAAAAACTTATAAAATGTATAAATCATATAAAAGAAACTTACAATGTGCAAGTTTACTTGGAGCCAGGAGAAGCTGTGGCGTTGAATACAGGATTTTTGGTATCGGAAGTTTTAGATATTACAAAAAATGAGATGGATATTTTGTTGCTTGATACGTCAGCTTCGTGCCATATGCCAGATGTTATTGAAATGCCTTACAGACCGTTTATATTCGGTTCAGGATTGCCTAATGAGAAAAAATATACTTATAGATTAGGTGGGCCTACATGCTTGGCAGGAGATATTGTTGGAGATTATTCATTTGATGAGCCTGTAAAAGTTGGAGATAAATTGATTTTTACAGATATGGCACACTATAGCATGGTAAAAACAAATACTTTTTAATGGAATAAACTTGCCGTCAATTGCAGTTTATACTGAAAAAGATGGATTGAAAGTAATACGAACATTTAAGTATGAGGATTTTAAAAAATAGACTTTCGTAAAAAGGAAAAAAATAACAGGAGTAAAAAGGAGAAAAAAATATGAAGAAATTATTAATTATTGGACTTTTAATTGCAGCTATGAGTTGTTCAAATTCTAGTAAAGATGAAAAAAATATTTCAAATTCTGGGAAAACTGGTGTGAAACAGGAAGATGTAAAAAAATCTGAAAAATAAATCGAATCAAAAATAAGGAATTAAAGGAATTAGTTTATTCAAATTTGGTTGATAAAGATACGCAAAATGAAGCTGCTGACGCTTTAAAAAGATGCAGGAGTGAATCAAGAAAGTATAGATTTATTTTTTTGAAAAGTGTGAATTTTTTTAATGATTCTGTAAAAAAATCAAGAATTAATCAAACAAGGATTCAAAAATTTCTCAAAAATATAAATCCAGATTATAACGAAGAAATTCTTCAAAAAAATTGTGGGATGAGAAAAAAATCCTAAATTTCCAGGATTTAACTGTAGAATAACATCGTTTACTATTATGAGACAGTTTTTGAAAAACGAGTACTTTTTTTCGCTTAAAGATGAGACAAAAAGTTTATTTTTAGACGAAGAAGCATTGAATAATGTGCCTTTTCCCGTTATTTAATGACACAGAGAAAAAGACTTTTAAAACGATATTTTCAGCAATAGCTACGGAAAATACAAAAGACGTGAATGTGCATTTGAAAAAAGTAAAAGATGAATGGAATCGACTAGGAGTAAAATTTTCAAACAATGATAAAATCTCAATGATTTCGATGTTTTTCCATTCGCAAATTTCACCTGAGGAAGAAAAACACACTTTTCATCGGTCACACAGGAATTCTGTTGAAATTAAAAAGATGGGAAAATTATTATTCTTAGAAAAAAATTGGCGTTCCAAGAACCGTATCAAGCTATAAAATTTGAGAATAGAGCTCAACTTAAAAAAATATTTGACAAATAAATATGATACTGAATGGGGACAACTGACTGCAAGACCGTTTATAATGGAAAAATGCAGAATTGATGAAAGATTAAAATATAGAAGAAGAAGGCTAGGAAACTAGTCTTTTTCTAAATTATTACATTTAATAAAAATTGATATTGTAGTAAAAACTGATTTAAAATTGAAATATAAAACGATGATTATTTTTTTAAAAAAATCTCACTTTTAAATAATTTGTAATGTTTAATTTTAAATGATTTTGAGTATATTGTTGGAAGTTTGGATAGGAAATGAGAGGAAAATCGGATATGAAAGGAGTAGTAATGAAAAATGTATTAGCGGTAATTGGTTTACCATTGTTAGTGGGATTTACACTTAGAGCAGGGAATATTGACTCATGAATTTAAAGTGGAAGAGTTTGGAAATATTAATACGACTGATAAAGATATCGTTGTGTTTATTCATGGTATTTATGGAAAATTGGATGATTTATCGTACATTAAGGGGAAGATGGAAGAAAAAAGGGATATGCAGGAATTAGTATTCAGTATCCGACAACGAAGGAAGATATTCAAGGAATGGTTGAAAAATATATTAATCCAGAAATTGATGGAGAATTGAAGAAATTAGAGCAAGTGAATGAGAGAAGATTAAATGAAGGCAAATCAAAAATAAAAATGAATTTTGTAGTTCATTCACTAGGGATCAGTTGTTTTGCGACATAAATTGAAAGAGAGTAAAAATCGATGAATTGGGAAAAAGTTGTATTTATTTCTCCACCTTCTCATGGAAGTTCTATAGCCGATAATATTTTTTCTGAAGCATTGAGTCCAATTTTAGGAAAAGCCGTGAGACAAATAAAAGTTAATGAAAAGAGTTTTGTGAATCAACTTGGTGAACCAGATTACGATTGTTATGTCATTATTGGAAATAAAACAAATAATCCTTTGTATTCGCTTATGATAAAAGGAAAAGATGACGGTATGGTTCCAATTGAAACTGCTCGATTGAAAAATTGTCGTTTTAAAGTGATTGACGGGAAAACTCATACAAGCATTTTAAAATCAGACGAGGTTGTAAAAGAAATTTTAGAATATTTTTTTCTGATGATAGAAAAATAAAAGTGTGGAATCAAATAGAATTTTGTGTTATAATACTTATAAAAAAATAAAAATTTCACAAAGGAGATAGAAGTTTATGAAAAAAATTATTGTTTGTAATGATGTTAGCAGTTATGGGAAATGGATTTGCGGGGACGATTACTCTTCAGAAGAATAAAGGTGTTCAAATATCGCAAGAAGTGATGGAAAGTGAATCTTCTAAAAATAGAAAAAGCACTACAAAGAGATTTACAACCTATTTCAAAAAAATAATTTCTAACTATGCAATAGCAGAAATGAGTAAAGAAGTAGGAAAAGGCAATATGAATTTGTTTGATAAAGATATTAAAAGATAGAGTAGTTCGAGAAAAAAAGAGTTAGAGGAAAAAAATATCAAAAAGAAAACTTTATTGATGCTTTTTATATCAAATGTATCTATTTCATTTTCTGTAAAGAAAATTAAATTTATTGATGAAAAATACTGCTGATGTAGTATATGATATGAAAATGAAAGATTTAAATAAAGGGCTAGAAGCTTTTAGATAAAAATTTCAGATGAGGATATTGCAGCAATAATATTAAAAAAAGGTAGGTTATAATAGTGAAGATGAACTGGATTTTATGGAAAAAAACCAGGTAATGAGAATGAAAAAAATTAGAGTTATCAACATTGTTTATGATGAACTTATAAATCAAATAGAGATTGCATTGAAAAAAATACAACATCAGAAATAGTGATTGAAAAAAATATGTCAGGTATTCTTAAAAAAAGTAAATGGAGAATGGGGATTATTAGACGAATTGAAATAATAGAAAAAAATATTTATTTTTTTGAAAAAGACTAGAAAAATTATAGAAAAAAATCTAGTCTTTTTTTAGTATAATTAAAAAAATGTATTATGTGTTTTGAAATAAAAAAAGATATCAAATTTTTATTATATAATTTAGAGAATGGAAAAATTTTTTTAGTAAGATAATAAAAAAATATAAAGTAAAAAAAGGAAAAATAGAATGTTAATTGATTTAGAAATTAGTAGAAATAAAAATAGAAAAAAATCTAGAAAAAATTAAAAGGATAAACGAAAAAATATCATTTATGTTTTGAAGGATGATGCTTATGGTTTGGGAATTGAGAATATTTTACCTATTTTGATTGAAAATGGGTGTGATTATTATGCGGTTGCTTATATCGAGGAGGCTTTTGGAGATAAAAAAAATTTCGAGGAAAAAAATTTTTGAAAGAAGTAAATGTGATGATGCTGAATTATACGGAAGTTGAAGATATTAAAATAGCTGTAGAAAATGGGATTGAATTGACGATTTACAGTCTTTTTTCAGTTTTCGAGAATATGAGAAAAATTTTTAGTGAAATTTTTGGAAGAGGGAAAAATAATATAAAAAAATTCATATAAAGTTAAATACTGGAATGAATAGATTAGGGATTTGATGGGGATGAAATAGAAGAATTGTGTGGTATTTTAAAAAGATTTCAAGTTAGAAATGAAAATAAGAGATTTTTGGAATATGATAAAAAGGGAGAAGGTATTAAAACTGTTGAAAAACAGAGGTAAGTTAGAGATTGTATCAATTTTTTTCACATATTTCTGACAGTGAAAAATCTTGAGAAAAACAGAGGCACAAGTTAAAAAGTATGAGGAATTTTTTTGAAAATTTTTTTCAAAAAGATGGGAATTGATTACAGATATACTCATTTACAGGCGAGTCCGTTGTTATTTAAGTATGGGGAAAAAAAGTATAATTATGATTTTTGGAAGAGTGGGAATGGCGATTTATGGGATGGAACCGCTTTCAGAAAGGGTTGGATTAGAGCAAGTGATAAATCTTCATTCAAAAATAATTAGTCTTCGTAAGGTTCGTAAGGGGGAGCAGGTTTCTTATGGAAATAATGGATTATTGGAGCGAGATACGGTTGTAGCGGTTGTTCCGATTGGGTATGCACATGGGTTTGAAAAAAACAAATAGAATCAAGTAATTCATATATTTTGATAAAAGGGGAAAAGGCGTATATTTTGGGAGAGGTTTGCATGGATATGATTTTGGTTGATGTGACAGATATTGAGGGGGTTTCTGTGGGAGATAAAGCTGTAATTATTGGCGTTCAAGGTGATGAAGAAATAACGTTATTAAAAATGGCAAAATGGGCAAATACAATTCAAGATGATATTTTGACGAATTTTGATAAATCGATTAGGCGAAAAATTGTGGAATAGAAGCATTAATTTTTGATAACAAAAAAAGTCAATAAAAATGATATAATATACTGAAAAAAAGATAATGAAAAAAATTAGAAGGGAGAAAAAATGAAATTTACAATATTTACTCCAACATATAATCGTGAAAAATTTATTGAAAAAAATTGTATGAATCGTTGAAAAAAACAGACTTTTAAGGATTTTTGAGTGGGTGATTGTCGATGATGGTTCGACAGACAATACTGGGAAAAATTGTGGAAGAGTTTCAGCGAGAAAAGATTTTTGGATATTAAGTATTTTTATAAGGAAAAATGGGGGAAAACAGAGAGCATATAATTTTGGAGTGGAAAAAGGCACAAGGAGAATTATTCGTGTGCTTTGGATTCTGATGATGAGTATGTGGAAAAATGGACTTGAAAAGATTTTTAGAATATTGGGAAGAGTTGAAAAAAATCAGAGAAAAATAAATTTTGATAAAATTGCTGGAATGGGCTATTTATCGGTATATCCTGATGGGAAAAAAATTATTGGAACGAAATTTCCTGAAAAATAAAAATGATTACGTCTCAATTTGATATTTATAATAAGTTTGGGTGAAAGGGCGATAAAGGGTTGATGTTTAAGACGGAAGTTATAAAAAAATATCCGTTTCCAGTATTTGAAGGCGAAAAAAATTTACGACAGAAGCGGTTGTTTATAATAGAATTTCTGAGAGATATAAAATGTTTTATGTGAATGAAAAAAATTGAGATAAAAAGAATATCAAAAATGATGGTTTGACTTCTAAATATAATGATTTGTTGTTGAGAAACTGAGAGGACAGGCATTGTATCATAATGAGAGAAATAGACATAAAATGAGTTTTAAAGAAAAAAATTTTGAATAATGCAGTTTATTATAAATTTTGTAAAGTTGCAGGATATAATTTTAGTAAAAATCTGGAAAGAGAATGAAGCAAAAAAATGTTTTTGTTTTTTTAGCATTACCGATTGGAATTTATATGGTTTCAAAGGTTACGAGAAAAATAACTTTTTTATAAAAAAAGGAGGAAAGATGATAAAAAAAGATAAAAATATTTTTTTCTAGTTTTTTTCATCTGTTTGTAATTGCGTTTGTGTTTTTTTTTAAAGACTAGTGCAGTATATACAAATGAAATTGTAGAAACGAAATTTTTAGAATATTTACTGATGGGAGTTTATGTTTACACGTTTGTTACAGCGAAAAATCTATCTTGATTGGTTAAATTCGTATATGATTTTCTTGTACACATCATTTTTTTATTTAATTTTACAAGAGTTTTTTTAGATGTTGTAAATTATAAAGAATTTGGTTAAGGACGAAGTTTGCAAATTATTATTTTTTTCTATGAAGTTAGGCAGGAAATAATAATAGTATTTTTGATTGTTTTGTTATGTACTCATTTGGGATTTTTTTATAGGAATTTTGAATGAAGATGAAATAGAATTAAAAAGGTGGAATTACATTAGCGAGTAATAATTTATATTCAAATGTAGGATTGACATTATTCATTATTTCTTTACCAGCTTTAGCTTACAAAAATGTTTATACAATTGAAAGTTATTTTACAAGCTGGGTATGAAGCGTATTATACGGGAATTTTGAAGGGTGTAGAGTATCCGTTTTTTTCACAAAAGGGTCTGGAACCGTGATGACGATAGGATTTTTGATATTTTTTTAATTTCTATTCCAACAAAGAAAAAGTTTTTAACAGTTTCTGGATTGTATTTGATGGTAAAATTATTAGATTCATTTAAAGGTGCTAGAGCGATATTTTTTTGACACAATTACTATTTCATAATGTGGTATTATGCGAAAGTTTATGGAATAAAAAAATAAAAGCTAAGACAATGGTAAAAATTAGTTGGATTTACAATGATATTTTCACAAGTCTTGGTTTCGATTCGAAGTAAAAAAATATTCAGTTTCGATTTGATAAAAAAACTGTGTATGATTTTTTTATTCTCGCAAGGTGTAAGTTATTTGGTTTTTAGGATATACGATTGATTTAAAGAATAAAATAGTTGGAATTGGTCCATATCCGTATATTTTTGCAAGGATTATTTGGATTTCAACCACAATCGCCTGAAACATTGTTGCAAACAAATTCACTTGCGGATAAATTAACTTATGAGCTAAATCCAGCTGCGTATTTGAAGGGAGAAGGAATTGGTTCAAATTATATAGCAGAAATGTATGATTTAGGATATTTTTTTGGATAATTTTGATTTCGATAATTTTGGGAATTTTAATTATTAAAATATGAAAAAAATACGTTGTAAAAAAATAGATTTTTATTGCTAACAAGTTACTATTTTTATTCCAAATTTATTTTATATTCCAAGAGGTTCATTTTTTTGGAGAAGGATTATTCAAAAAAATATGGCAATGTTAGTTGCAGTTTATGTAGTAGTTTTCAGCATTGATTTTATGTACAGGAGAATTGAGCGCAAGAAAGCTCTAGTTTAAAAAAATAGGAGAAAAATGATAGAAAAGAAAATATATTATGTTTGGATAGGAAATGCAAAAAAAGCCAGATATTTTCTATAAATGTTTGGAATCTTGGAAAAAGAATTTACCAGATTTTGAGATAATTGAGATTAATGAGAAAAAAATTTTTGATATGGAAAAACATCTTGCGAAAAAAATAGTTTTTTTCGTGAGTGTTATGAAAGACGATTGTGGGCGTATGTTTCAGATTATATGAGAGTGCATTTTATGTATGAAAAATTCAGGAATTTATGTCGACACAGATATGGAAATAATAAAAGGATTTAACACCGATTTTAGAAGAAAAAAATTTCTTTTTTTCAAGAACAAAAAACGAAAAAAATCAAAAAAATGAATTTTTTTATAGGTTACGAAGACGAGAAGCACATAAGTGTCGGAATTTTTTTGGGACAACGAAGCACAATGAAGTATTGAAAGATATATATGAATTTTATGAAAAAGATATTTGGGAAAAAAACCAATTTGGACAATACCAAAAAAATTTTTTTACTTACATTTTTGAGAAAAAGATACAATTTGAGTGAAAAAAACGAGAAAAATTTATTGAAAAAAATGGAGAAATAGTGATTTTTTTCCAAAAGAATATTTTTATCCTTACGGTTTTCATGAAAAAAATATACAGATGATTGCATAAAGCCTGAAACTTATGGAATACATTGGTGGAATGATAGTTGGAGCAGTTTAAAAGGCTAGATTGTTTTTTTAGAAACAAAAACATTTATCAGGAGTAAAAAAATTAGTGAAAAAGGCTAGAATAATTGCTAGATATTATTTAAAAAGAAAAAAAGGTAAGAAAAAAATTTGGTAGATATAAAAAAAGTGATATAATTGAATGAAAAGTTCATCTACAATGATAGGGACAAAAAAAGGTTAGGAGATAAATTAGAAAAATGAGTAAATTTAAAAAAATATTGTTGTCGTTAATGATTGCAGGAGCAACCGTTAGCTGGGCAAAAAGAATTGAGATTAATGACTTATAATATTTATGGTGCGAGATTGACCAATGGAAGAAAAATTAGGAGAGAGTATAAAACCGTATAAGCCAGATTTTGTATCGCTTCAAGAAGTAGATAAATACACTAAAGAGAAGTAAATTTAGAGATGTAACAATGGATATAGCAGCAGAATTAGGATATCAATATTATTATTTTCAAAAAAATCAAGAAATTATGACGGTGGAGAATATGGAATTTCCTTTATTTCAAGATATCCATTAGAAAAGATTTATTCGTATGAATTGCCATCTGATGGTATTGAAAGAAGACAAGTAATAATTGCTGAACTTGATAAAAAGGCATTTGGGAAAAAAAGTTTTGATTATGAATACACATTTGGATTTTCAAACTAAGTTGAAGGCTGAAGAAATGGATTCACTTGATGTATTTACGAATTTTTTTGATAAAGATGATATTAAATTTTTTTAAATGGAGATTTGAATATTTTACCAACAACAACTTATTATTCAGGACTTACTAGAAATTGGAGAGATACTTATATGGAGGATAAAAAAAGAAAAATCTTAGAACATTAAAAAGATCTGAGAATAGACTATATTTTTTTGGAAGCAAATCGACAAAAATGGAAAGTGAAAGAAAGTTATTTCATAAAAGATGGTTCTCAAGATTGGACAAAATTATCTGATCACTTGCCATATATGGCGATTGTAGATATAAAATAGAGAAAAAGGAGGGAAATTGATGAAAGTTTCATTGATTATGCCTACAATTAATGTTACAAAAAGAGCTTGACTTATTTTTTTACAAAGTTTAGTACAACAAACTTATCAGGATTTTTGAATTAATAGTGGTAGATCAGAATCCAGATAGACGAGTGTTAGATATTGTAATGAAATATGAAGATAAGATAGAAATAAAATATATAAGAAGTTCTCAAAAAGGATTGAGTTTGAAACAGGAATAAAGGACTTATAGCTAGAGAAGGGGAAATCATTGGTTTTCCTGATGATGATTGTGAATATCAGCCAGATACGATTGAAAAAGTAGTGTCGTTTTTTGAGAAGAAAAAGGCGTATAGAATTTATTCATGTCGAACACTTGAGCGTGGGAAAGATTATGGGACAGGAATAATGGAAACTACTGATATGGATATAAAGCCAAATAATGTTTCAAAAACAGTTAAATCAATAACTTTTTTTGTGAATTATAGACAAGATGAAATTGTCTTTATTTGATGAAAATTTAGGAGTGGGTTCGGTTTTTGGAAGTGGAGAAGAAACAGATTATGTGTTAACACTATTGCATAAAGGGTATAAAGGTAGATATTATGCGAATGATATTATTTTTTTCATCCAGCAAAAAAAGGAAATTACGCTGATTTAGAAAGAGCCTATAAATATGCTTTTAGGTTATGGAGCGTTAGTGAAAAAAAGAAGTAAAATTAAGAAAAAAATTATTTCTACATTTTTTTGAATATTGGAAAAAAATTATTGAGAAGTTTTGTGGGAATGATCGTTACAAAAAAATAGAAGTTATCATAGAGTTGTGTTTGAAAGGAAGAATACAGGGGTTTAATAAATATCAGATTAGAAAAATAGTGATAAAGAAAGGGTTAAAGATGGATAAAATTAAATGTTTAATCAATATGTTGATAGCGTATTTCTTGTATCCTTTTACTAAGAAAAAGTTTAAGGGACGAAAAAAATTTGGTTAGTTGGTGGAAATGCGGGAGAATTGTATGTTGATAATGGAAGAGCGATTTATGAGTATTTACGTGCAAAACCTGAAATAGAAGAATTTTGGGTTTTGAATGAAGGTGCAAAAAAATTAGGAAGAAAAATTTTAGGTGGAAAAGTTAATAAAAGGGAGTGTTAATGCGTATTTGTATTTTATGCATGCAGAAGTTGTATTATTTTCCCACTCAATTTCAGCTGATATTGCTCCGTATTTGTTTGTTGTACCATTTGTGAATAGATTTCATTACAAAAACATTGAAAGTATTCTTGAATCATGGGACAGTTGGATTTAAAGTGAGAAAAAGCGATGAATGCTAAAAACAGAAAAAGATAGCAGAAGAGTTGGTAAAAATCTTATGATGTCAATATTTGTGATTCAGAATTTGAGAAAAAGTAAAAAACGACAACTTGGTGGGAAGTTCCTGAAAAATACGGCTTTTTGTGACAGGATATCCAAGATATGACAAGTTGTACTGAGTGGAAGTTAGTGAAAAAGAAATTTTCTTTATGCCGACTTGGAGAAACTGGATTAGTTGGAAGATACTAAAATTGAGGATACAGAATATTTTAAAAAAATATTATGGAGCTTGTGACGAATGAAAAATTGAATAAATTTTTAGAAGAAAAATAATATAAAATTTAATATTTATATTCATCAGTTGATGCAAGATTATTTAAAGAGTTTTTAGTAAAATAAAAATTAGGGAAAAAAATGTTCAATTATTACCAAAAGAAAGTGAAATTACGAAGGAATTACAAAAAGTCGAAGATTTTGATTACGGATTATTCGAGTGTTGCGTATGATTTCTTTTTATTTGAATAAACCAATTTTATTTTTTTCAGTTTGATAAAGATGAGTATCAGAAGAAAGTCGGATCGTATGTTGATTTGGATAAGGAATTATTTGGGAAAGCAGTTTATAATGTGGATGAATGTGTTCAAGGAATTATAGATTTAACGAATAATAATTTTAAATATGAAAAAGAATTTGTATGAAAAAAATCGAAAAAAATTGCGACCAAAAATTTTTTTGAAATATTCGGATAAAGCGAACTGTGATAGAGTGTATGATTTAATTTTTGAAAAAAACTTGGAGAAAGAAATGAGAAAGAAAAATAATAAAAGATAAAGTTTCGATTATAACACCGATGTATAATGCTGAAAAAAATTTATTGGAAAGACGATTGATTCAGTATTGGCTCAAACGTATGAAAATTGGGAATTGCTAATAATGAATGATATGTCGAAGGATAATAGTTGTGAGGTCGTTAAAAAGCACTCGAAAATGGATGCGAGGATAAGACTTATAAATGCTAGTAAAAATGTAGGTGTAGTTAAAGGTAGAAATAAACTGATTGATATTGCAGATGGTGAATTTATTGCTTTTCTTGATGCAGATGATTATTGGCATGAAGATAAGTTAGAAAAGCAAATTAAGTTTATGAAAGAAAAAGATGCAGCTATTAGTTGTACAGATTATACGAGAGTTACTGAAAATGAGAAATCTATTAATGAAATAAAAGTAAAAAAAGTGAAATAACATACACAGATTTATTGAAAAACAATTATATGGGATGTTTGACGGTAATGTATGATGTTTCTAAAGTTGGGAAAAGATATTTTAAAGAGCGTGAAAAAAATGAAGATTATGTGCTTTGGCTGGAAATTATTAAAGAAGTGAAAAAAGTTTACGGATTGCAAGAAAATCTTGCATTTTATCGAGTGTTGGATAATTCTAGATCAAGTAATAAGTTTGCGGCAGCGAAGGTTAGATGGGATATTTATAGAAAAGAAGAAGGTTTGTCAGTGCTGAAGTCGGCTTATTATTTTGTGATTTATGCGATAATTGCTTTATTAAAAGACGAAGTAGGATTATTATTTAGAAAAGGAAGGGAAAAATGGCAGTAAGTAGTGTAAGAAAAAATTATTCTTATTTATTTGGAATTTTAGTAGTCATGGTTTATTTTGTTGGATTACTAATTGTGAATAGAGGTCTTGGTTTTAAAAATGCATTGGTAATTGTGGGTGCGATGATTTTGTATTACGTAGCGAATGTATTTAATGTTTATACGAGTAAATATCGATTGCGTGATATGATAATTGTTACTGGAATAAATGTAATAATAGCTTTGGCAACAATATTTTTGAAAAATATTTAATTATTATGAGGGAATTATAATTTTTGGGATTATGGCGATGTTTCAAATAGCATTTAGATATATCGTCATTACAGGATTAGTTGGTAGACAGAGAATTATGTTCGTTGGTGAAAAATGGATATACGAATGATTTGTTAGAAAGTATTAAAGTTGATGAGCAATACAAATTGATTGGTTTTTTTGAAAAATGAGGAAAGTTCTACGATAGAAAAAAACGATTACAAATTTGTGGAAATCAAAAAAAGAATGGATATTGTAGTTGATTTTTTTCTGAAAAATTTGTTATCTGATGCGAAATTAGTGGATAAATTGTTGGAGTACAAGCTAGAAGGAATGCAGTATTATAATTATTTGGAATTTTATGAAATGTATGAAAGAAAAATTACCAATTTCAGATTTAAGTCCAGAATGGTTTTTTTGAAAAATACAGGTTTTGAAATTTATCATAATAGTTTTAATTTGAAGGCAAAGAGAATATTAGATTTGATTTTTGCAGTAATAATCAGTATTTGCGTTTTTCCAATTATGATTTTAGCAGCGATAATAATTAAATTAGAGTCAAAAGGTCCTGTTTTTTTTATACAAGAAAGAATTGGTGAGGGAAATAAACCGTTTAAAATTATAAAATTTCGTTCGATGACAACTGATGCAGAAAAAGATGGTCCAAAATGGGCAGTGAAAAATGATAACAGAGTTACAAAAGTGGGGGAAAATCATGAGAGCAACTAGAATTGATGAATTACCTCAATTGTGGAATGTTTTAAAGGGAGAAATGAGTTTTGTAGGGCCTAGACCTGAGAGAGAATTTTTTATTCAGCAATTAGAGAAGGAAATAAAGTATTATAATTTGCGACATACTGTAAAACCTGGACTTACTGGTTGGGCACAAGTAATGTATCCGTATGGTGCAAGTGTTGAGGATGCTTACAGAAAATTACAATACGATTTATACTATATAAAAAATCACGATCTTTTGTTTGATGTAAAAAGTGTTGTTAAAGACAGTAAATATTGTTATTTTTTTGAAAAGGGAGATAAAAAATGTATTTAAAAGCACTAGAAATCAATGGTTTTAAATCATTTGCAAATAAAACTGTTGTGGAATTCGACAATGGAATAACATCGATTGTTGGTCCAAATGGAAGTGGAAAAAGTAATATTTTGGATGCGATCTTATGGGTTTTAGGAGAGCAGAGCTATAAAAATATCCGTGCGAAAGAAAGTTCGGATATTATTTTTTCTGGTAGTAAAAGTAGGAAACCAAAAATCGATGGCAGAAGTGAGTCTGATTATCGAAAATGAAGATAGATACTTAGATATTGATTTTTTTCTGAAATAAAAGATTACGAGAAGAATTTTTTTAAATCAGGAGAAAAACGAGTATTTATTGAATAATAAGAAGGTTCGATTGAAAGATATTAATAATTTGTTTATTGATACAGGAATTGGAAAAACAGGCATATTCGATAATTGGGCAAGGAAGAGTAGAGAGAATAATTAGCTCTTCACCAATGGAATTGAAGGAAATTATAGAGGAAGCAGCTGGAGTAAAAAGAGCTAAAAATGAAAAAGGAAATTTCTGAGAAAAAAATTAAAAAGAAGTAAAAAAATGAGATTGAGAAAAATTGATTATGTTGAAAAAGATTTAGAAGTAAGAGTTAATTACTTGAAGAAAGAAAGTGAAAAAGCTAGATTATTCAAGAGTTATACACAAAAAAATTGATACTGAAAAAAATATGATTTTAGAGTATGGAATCAATGAAAAAAATCTTTTAAAGGCTGATTATACGGCGAAAAGTGAACAATTAAAAAAAGTAAATTGAAAAATGTTCAAGAAGAATTTTTAAAGAAAAAAATTCAGAGTGGGAAAGCGAAAATAATCACAGGGAAGAACTTTTTGAAAAAAATTATCGGCTAAAAAGAAAGAGAATAAGGAAAAATACTTTTTTGATAGATAATTTGAAAAAAATGAGTATTCTGAATTGGTAAAAAAACATTCTAATTTGGAAATTGAGGCGAATGAAAAAAGATAAAAGAAAAAGGGAATTTGGATGTTGATATGAAGGAAAAAGAGGAAATTCTTAAAAAGATCGAAAGAAGAATTAGATCAAATAAATAAGGCATTAAATGAGAAGAAAGCTCAAAAGGACGAGGTTGAGAAAAAAGGTTCTTGAATTAAAAAGAGAAAAAAAGTAATATTGAAGATGAAATTAAAAAGAGAACTCAGAAAAAAATTCTGATTTTGAAGTAGATAAAATTAAACTTAGAGGGGAAAATGAAGATTTAGAAAAAGGGTTATTTCTGCGAAAAAAATGAGGGTAAAAAAATATTTGGTTGAGAAAAAAAGAAATTCAATCAGAAATTGAAAAAAATACAAAATGAAAAAAAGATGATTTTGAGAATAAAAAAAGGCTGAAAAAGGAAGGTTTTAAATTAGAAAAAGAAGCTCAAATAAAAACAATTGGATGATGAAATTGATGAGTTGAGAAGTGATTATTCGAGAATTAATAGTCAGAAAAATGATTTGAGATATAAGTATGAGAATTTAGATTCAAAAAGACGAGCAAATATTAATATCATTGAGAAAAAATGAGACGTTTAATAGAGGAATAAAATATATTCTTAATGAAAAAAATTGATGGCGTGATTGGTGCGTTTGTTAATTTGATTGATATTCCTGTTGGATATGAGGAAGCGATTCAAACTTTATCAGGTGGATTATTTCAAGATATTATTGTAAAAAAATACTGATATTGGGAAAAAGTGTATTCAAATTTTGAAAGATAAAAAACTTGGAAGAGCATCGTTTTTACCAATTGAAAATATTAAGACTGGGAAAATGTTGTCGCAATTGCCAAAAGTTGAAGGTGTGATTGATTTTGCACGAAATATTGTTAAATATGATAAAAGTCTTGAGAAAATAGTGCAATTTGCGTATGGAAATGCGGTTGTTGTAAAAAAATTTGGATGTAGGAGCTCAATTATCGAAAAAAATGGTTTTAGTGACAGGATTGTTACACTTGAAGGGGATATAATTACAGCTCGTGGTAGAATGACAGGAGGACATTCTTTTAAAGGGAAAGACGAATTATTGGAACGAAAAAAAGAATTAAAGCTATTAGAAAAGGATTTACAGTCGATTTCTAGTGAAATAACAGGATTTGAAAAAAAATTAAAGGAAATTACAGAAAAAGCAGCAAAAATTAGACTCTGAAAAAAGAAATACAAGATGAATTTAGTGTATTTTTAAAGGATTACGAAGAATTTAATGCAGAGTATGACAAATTTAATTTAAAAATTTGGTCAAAAAGAGAGAATTTTAAGAACTTTAAATTATGAAATTACAGAAAATGAGAATTTTATCATTGAAAAAGCAAGAAAAAAATTACAGAAAAATGAGAGAATTGTTAAGAAATTTGAGAAGTACATAGTAGAAAAATAATTCTAAATTGGAATATTTGGAAAAAGGAATTGAATAAAATTAGTAATTTGGATGAATATACTAATGAATTGAATGCAATTGTAACGGAATATGAAATTTTGAAGGTAAAAAAACAGAAAACAATAAAAACGAGATATAGAGAAATTGAGACTGATTACAATAAAGTTGGTTCGTGAATATCAGGAATTATTGAATTTGAGAAAAAGAGATTTTTTTGAAAGAAGATTTTGAGACGAAAAATAGCTTCTAAAAAAAGAAGAAATTGATAAAAAAAGTTTTAGATAATCAAGAAAAATCTTGAAGAAATTGAAAAAAATCGAGAGAACTATAAAAGAGATTGAAAAACGAGAAAGAGACTTGATTCAAGAAATAAAAAGAAATTGAAATGAGAATTTTGAGTGAAAAAAATGATTATGAAAAAAACTGTTGGAAAAAAATTCTAAAAAAATGAAAATGAATTACAATCTCAGTTAGATGAATTTGAAACGATTGAAAAAGGATAAAAATCAAAGAAAATGAAGAATATTTTTGAATTGAAAAACGAGAATGAATTAAATGCTGTAAAACGAAAATTGTCGATGAATCAGAAAAGTAGAGAAGAAATTGGAAGTGTGAATTTAGCTTCTATTGAGGAATTTGAGAGAGAAAATGAGCGTTACACAAGCATTGTAAATCAGAAAAAAGATTTGATTGAGAGTAGAGAAGCTCTTTTCAAGCTAATTGGAGAGATTGAAGTTGAAATTGTAAATAAATTTTCTTTTGCGTATGAAAAAATTAGCGAGAATTTCAAGTACATGTGTGATACTATTCTAAATGGTGCTGAAGGTGGCATAAAATTGACGAATCCCGAAGATTTATTAAAAACTGGATTGGAATTAAGCGTGAGATACAAAAAAATAAGCCAGAACAAACGCTAATGTTACTTTCTGGAGGAGAAAAAATCAATGTTAGCAGTTTCTTTCATAATGGCAATATTTATGTTTAAACCAAGTCCATTTACGTTTTTCGATGAAATTGAAGCGGCGTTAGATGAAAAAAATACACAAAAAATAGTTGAAGTGCTACATAAATTTATCGATAAATCGCAATTTATCTTGATTACACACAATAAAGAAACGATGAAAGGATCTCATAGACTTTATGGAGTGACTATGAATAAAGAGATAGGAGAGACTAAATTAGTTTCGGTAGATATTTAAAAATTATAATAAAAAAATGACTTTTTCAGTCAAAAAAATAATGAAAAAAATTCTTAAAAATTATGTTATAATCAAATACAAAAGATTTTTTTAAATTAAAAAAAGGAGAACAGGTTATGATAAAGAAAATTTCTTTTAATGGTTATAATTTTAGGAATGTCTGTGATTGGGTTTGCAGATGAAGTGGATGTTTCGCAGATTGCAGTTGATTATCCGCATAAAGAAAATGCGATAAGAGCTACGGTTTTAGGGACACCAAAAGATCAGTGGTACACTTTTAGTCATGCAAAAGGACCTAAAGGTAAGAACAATAAAGACAACGAAAAAAATTCCAGAAATTTTAGACAATGGTCTGATTTTAAATATGGAGTTTGGAAACAAAAAGAAGAGGCCCCATTGATGATAGTAATTTCAGGGACAGGTTCGGTGTATAACAGTGGACTTTCTATGTATATGGCAAATGTATTTTATGACAGAGGATACAACGTTATAGCATTTAGTTCGGTTACTACAATGCCATTTATTGTAAGTCAAAGTAAAAAAATAATTATGCAGGATATATAAAATCTGAATCTGAGCAAATGTACGATATTATTAGAAAAAGCGATTGCTGATGAGAAAAAAAGATGGAATGAAAATAAATGGAAATATTTACGTTGGAGGCTATAGTTTAGGAGGATTCCAATCATTATTAATCCAAAAAAAGAAGATGAGCAAAAACATCAAATAGGAATAAAAAAATCGTTATTATTGAATACACCAATTAGTATTTTTGACAGCTACTAAAAAAATTAGATGGATATTTAGTAAAAAAATGGAATTTTTGATGCAAAAGGATTGGAAAAAAATTCTTGGATACACATTTTAGTAATATAATTAATGATGAATCAATAACATCTAAAGACCTTAATTTTTTTCTGATATGGATATTAGTACTAGCCCTTTGAATAAATTAAAATTGGGAGATAAAGATTTAGAAGTACTAACAGGATTATTATTTAGATTTTATTCAGCAAATATGACTTTTGCTGGGGAAGTATTTAGTGGACAAAAAGCAGTAGGAAGATTGTCAGATAAGAAATCGTATAAAAGATTTGATTCTCTTACAAAAGAATTTACTGAAGGAATGTCAGTTTCATTTAATGAATATGCAAAAGAAATTTTGTATCCATATTTAAAGGCAAATAAATATCCTGATTTAACATTGGATCAATTTATAGCAGATTTTGATTTAAGAAGCAGTCAAGACTTTATTGATAGAAATAATAAGAATATAGTATTTATTTCATCTACAAATGATATTTTATTATCAGATAAAGACTTGGAATATATAAATCAAACATTTAAAAAAATAAAGTAATGATACCTTTTGGTGGTCATACAGGACTTTTGTGGCATAAAGATGTTGCAAAACTTATGGTAGATAAATTGGAGGAAAAATTAATACGATGAAGAAAAAAATAATAAATTATTGGTTTTTTTGTACATTGTTTGCGGCAACAACTGTTATTCAAGCAAAAACAATCAAAAATTAGTAGATATTGATAATTTAAATTATGTGTCACAATTGGAAAATATAGAAGATGAGAAGAATGATAATATTTTTGTGGAATTTATTGATGGTTCTGTGGTTGAAAAGCCGGGAAAAAGTATAGATAAAGTTCCTCGTTCTGTAATTAGATCTAAAAAGAAGAAAGGTCAAAGCGATGTAAATAGATATGTTGCATTTGATGAGGATTCATATGGAGTTTTGACTAATAATTTGACAGAATTGGATGAAGATTATGTTGTGTCGAGTAAAATATTTGATTTGACGGGGATGAATGATGCAATGGAACCGTTTAATAGAAGAATGTATGCATTTAATACACAGTTTGATGAGAAAATTGCGTATCCAGTTTCGAGAGTTTACGGAGCAATTGTTCCTAAACCTGTGAGAAAAGGGATAGCGAATTTCTATAATAATTTTAAAGAAATTCCGACTTTTGTAAATTCATTGTTACAACTAAAACCTGGAAAAGCAATGAATGCGTTGGGAAGATTGGCTGTTAATTCTACGGTAGGAGTGCTAGGAGTTATGGATGTTGCTTCTCATATGGGAATGCAAAAAGATTGGGAGACAATGGGAGATACATTAGGGCATTATGGTGTAAATACTGGATCATACCTTGTGTTGCCACTTTTAGGGCCTAGTACTGTTAGAGATGGTGTAGGAATATTAGCAGATACAGCTATGGAATCAGCAGCAAGAGGTGCAGTAGAAGACGCTTTATTCTTTGATAAAGGAGTTTTCGATGAAAATATCTATGGATTCACTAGACCTGTTATGACAGGATTAAATGCGAGATCGTTAATTAGCTTTAAATATGGAGATTTAAATTCGCCATTTGAATATGATTTAGTAAGAGCATTTTATTACAATTTTAGAAAAGATTCAAGTTGCAAAAATAGTAGAGTTTGTAATTATAAGGAAAGGGGCTTTCAAGTGATAGCTCCTTTTTATATGATTTTTTTAGAAAGACTTTTTAAAAAAGTTAAGAATTTAGTGAGGTTTTTGAGAGAATGAAAAATATTGAAGAGATAAATGGAAAATTGAAAGGAATTATCGGATAGGAAAAAAATGAGGCGTCTATAAATAAAGATTATGAATTGATGGAAAAGATTATCTCGGAAGTTTTGGAGTTAGTTCCAAATCATGGGTTGGCTTTAAAGGAAATGGCAGATGTGAAAAAGAAGGCTGAAAAAAATATGATGAAGCATACAAAAATTATTGATAAAGCTATAAGTAGTTATGATGGAGATAAAATAGAAGTTTACAATTCAAAAAAATGGAAATATGCGAGGAAATGAATAAAATAGAGGAATCTAGTTATTATTCTAAATTGTTAATAAAATTAAAGAAGAAGGAAGGAATGAGACTCAAAAAGTATTTAAAATTCCATGAGAATCCTACTGAAAATAATTTAAAAAAATTCTTTTGGAAAAGGATTATGATAATGAAGGTGATAATAGAAAAAGTGTGATTTCGTATTCATTGTATGGGGAATTCTCCAAAAATATTGTGAAGTTTCGATTTTGAATGTGAAATTAGCAAAGTCAATTTATCCAGAATGGAAATGTAGATTTTATGTAGATAAAACTGTTCCAGAAGAAGTTATTTCAAGATTGAAACAAGAAAATGCAGAAATAATTTTTGTAAATCAAGAACAAAGTGAGATACCAGGTACTTTTTGGAGATTTTTGGTAATAGATGATGAGAGTGTAGATAAATTTATGATAAGAGACGCTGATTCGTTGATTTCTTACAAGGAAAAGGCTGCGGTTAAAGAATGGCTTAATTCTGGAAAATATTTTCATGTGATGCGAGATTCAAGAATGCACAATGAATTGATTTTAGCTGGTATGTGGGGCGGATATAATGGTGTTATTAAAAATATGTTTGGCTTGATGAAAGATTATTTGAAGGAAGATATGGATGTGAATCGAATATCAGATCAAGTTTTTTTAAGGAAAAGAATTTGGAAAACTGTGATTCAAAGTGCGTTGGTGCATGATTCGTATCATTTAGGCAAGGAAGGAAAACCATATCCAGACTATGAAATTTCAGATATTGAGAAAAATAGCATTTTTTTCATATTGGAATGATAGATTCAAATTCATGTACTATAAAAAAACTGAAATTGAAATAAAAAGCCAAAAAAAGGTAAAAATGGTATTTGGAAAAATGAAAATGGAGAAATTATTTGCTCGTACGATTCTTTTTATCAAAAAAAGAAAAATGGAAAACAAATAATCGAAATTAATTTACCAACATTTTATAGCTCGAAAAATTAAATCTAATAAATGGAAAAATATCGTATGAAGTTTTAGAATAATGTGATATAATTAGATAAAAAATGTTAATTAGCAGGAGGAAAAATATGAGTTATATAAAAGATTACGATTTAGAGGTTTATAACGCTATTCAAGCAGAAGAGAAAAGACAAGAGGAAGGAATCGAATTAATCGCTTCAGAAAATTTTGTTTCAAAGGCAGTAATGGAAGCTGCTGGGTCAGTGTTTACAAATAAATATGCTGAAGGATATCCAGGAAAGAGATATTATGGAGGTTGTGTGAATGTTGATACTGTAGAAACTTTAGCGATTGAAAGATTGAAAAAGATTTTTGGGGCAAAATTTGCGAATGTTCAGCCTCATTCAGGATCACAAGCGAATATGGGAGTTTATGTTGGATTGCTAGATGCAGGAGATAAGATTTTGGGAATGGGACTTAGTTCTGGTGGACATTTAACTCACGGATATAAAATTAATTTTTCTGGAAAAAACTATGTTGGATTAGAGTATGGATTGGATCCAGAAACTGAATTGATTGATTATGACAAAGTTCGTGAAATTGCGTTGGCTGAAAAACCAAAAATGATTGTTGCTGGAGCAAGTGCATATTCTAGAATTATTGATTTTAAAAGATTTAGAGAAATTGCTGATGAAGTTGGAGCATATTTAATGGTTGATATGGCTCATATTGCTGGACTTGTTGCAGCGGGAATTCATCCAAATCCTATGGAATACGCTGACGTTGTAACTTCTACAACACACAAAACTTTAAGAGGACCTCGTGGAGGAGTTATTCTAACAAACAACGAAGAAATAGCTAAAAAAGTGGATAAAACAGTATTCCCAGGTATTCAAGGTGGACCATTAGCTCATATTATCGCAGCAAAAGCAGTTGCTTTTAAAGAAGCATTGTCGCCAGAATTTAAAGAATATCAAGAGCAAGTTGCAAAAAATGCAAAAGTTTTAGCCAAAGAACTTACAAAAGGTGGACTTAGAATTGTAAGTGGTGGAACAGATAATCACTTGATGTTAGTGGATTTGAGACCATTGAATGTTACTGGAAAAGTTGCTGAAAAAAAATTAGAAGAAGCAGGAATTACTTGTAATAAAAATGCGATACCGAATGATCCAGAAAAACCATTCATTACAAGTGGAGTAAGACTTGGAACACCAGCAATTACAGCTCGTGGATTTAAAGAAGAAGAAACTAAAAAAAGTAGCAGAATTTATCTTGAAAGTTTTAAAAAAATATAGACAATGATGAAGCAATTGCTGAAGTTAAAGAAGAAGTTTTGAAAATTAACTGAAAAAAATTTCTCTTTATAAAAAAATAAATAAAAAGATTTAAAGGAGATCGATAGTGAGAAGTAATAACAGAAAAAATGATGAAATGCGAGAAGTAAAAGTTACTAAAAATTATATCATTCACCCTGAAGGTTCAGTTTTAATCGAGTTTGGGAAAACGAAAGTAATTTGTAATGCGACAGTTGAAGAAAAAATTCCTAGATGGTTGAGAGGGACTGGTTCTGGATGGATTGCTGCAGAATACAGTATGCTTCCAAGAGCAACAAATATGCGTGTTCAAAGGGAATCAATGAAAGGTAAAGTAGCAGGAAGAACAATGGAAATTCAACGTTTGATAGGAAGGGCCTTGAGAGCTGCGATTGATTTGGAAAAATTAGGCGAAAGAACAATAATGGTAGATTGTGACGTTATTCAAGCTGATGGTGGAACTAGAACCGCCTCAATTACAGGAGCTTACTTGGCAGTAGAACTTGCAATTGAAAAATTGATTGATGAAGGAAAATTAAAAGAAATACCGATAAAATCTAAAGTTGCGGCGATTAGCGTTGGAAAAGTGAAAGGTGAAGTTTTATTGGATTTGGAATATGAAGAAGATTCTCACGCAGATGTAGACATGAATATTGTTATGACTGACAAGGGAGAATTCGTGGAAATTCAAGGGACTGGAGAAGAAGCGACATTTACTCAAAATGAGTTATTGCAATTTATAGAAGTTTCCAAAAAAGCGTTTGAAAAATTGTTTGCGCTATAAAGGAAAAAAAGATAAATTAATAGAAAAATAAAAAAGGAGGTGCGAAATGGCATCAAAAAAACTAGAGATTTAGTAGCTGAACAGCTAAAACAAATAGAAAAAGGGAATCTTGATGTGATGAATGATTTAGGAATTTATTACGATAAAAAAGGGAATTTTGAAGAAGCAGAAAAATACTATTTACAAGCAGTAGAGCATGGTAGTGCAAAAAGCTGCAAATAATTTAGGAATTTTTGTACGCTAATTCTGGGAAAATTACAAAAGGCTGAAAAAAATATTTAATAAAAAGCAATTTCAGAAAAATTATCTTGAAGCAGAGTACAATTTAGGGATTTTGTATCAAAATAATGGGAAAATTGAAAGGAAGCAGAAAAAAATGCTATTTGAATGCGATAAAAACACGGGAACCAAACGGCATTTAGAAATTTAGGATTTTTTTATACCAAACTTTAGGGCGATACAATAAACGCTGAAAGTTTATTATAAAAAAGCAGTTGAACACGAAGATTTCGAGGCTTACAATAATTTAGGAGTTTTGTACGAAAATAAAAATCGAAATGAAGAAGCAGAAAAATACTATTTACAAGCAATGGAGAAAAAACAGCCACAAGCCATATCGAATCTAGCTTTCTTGTATGACAGGATCGGAAAACTAGAAGAAGCAGAAAAATATTTTCTTCAAGCAATAGAATCTGGAGAAACAGCTCTAATGACGCCACTTGCCATCACTTATGCAAAGCAAGGAAAAAAATGGACGAAACTGAAAAAAATGGTTCTTAAAAGCCGCTGAAATAGGCGATACTGACGCAATGAATAATTTAGGATTATTGTACCAAAATAATGGAAAACTGGAAGAAGCAGAGAAATATTACTTGCAAGCAGTGGAGAAAGGACATGAATTGGCTAAGGGAAATTTGAAGAAGTTGAAAAGAGAGTTTGAAGAGTGGTAAGTAAAAAAGATAGTGGATGATTTGTAGGGATGAAATTAATTTAGAGATATTTTGAAATAGTACAATAATGTGAGGAATAATCTAAAATGAAAAAAATTTTTTTAAAAAGAAAATTTTTCAGATTAAATCAAAAAAATAACTTTTCTTTTTTTGATGATAGGAGTCATTATTTTAATATTTTTTTAAATTTTGTTTATAAAAAAATTATAAAAAGAAATTATTTGATTCAAGAAACTAGAAAGAGAAAAAAATAGAAATGGAAAAAGGAACAGTTGAAAAAGAGAAGAAGAATCTGAAAAAAAGTAATAAAAAAATTGAAGATGATTTTTTTATTTTTTTGAACAATATTTTAAAAAGTTTTACTAAAAATAGCAGAAAAAAATTAACAATTTTGGTAATCCTGGTGAAATTAGAGCAAAAATATATTTTTATTTTAGACTCAAAAATATTCTTTTGCAAAAAAATGCTATATATTCAGATAAATTTATTTATATAAAAGCAGATAGAATAAAAAAAGTACACTCTTTCTAACGGGAAAAAAATTTTATGTCTTTGAAAATGCTGAAGCAAGTTAAGAGAGAGTTTGAAAAAGTGATAAATAAAAGATAGTAGATAATTTGAGGATGAAATTAATTTTATCTAATAAAATTAATTTAGAAATATTTTGAAATAGTATAATAATGTGAGGAATGATCTAAAATGAAAAATTTTTTAAAAAGAAAATTTTCAGATTAAATCAAAAAGTAACTTTTCTTTTTGATGATAGAGTCATTATTTTAATATTTTTAAATTTTGTTTTATAAAAATTATAAAAGAAATTATTTGATTCAAGAAACTAGAAAAGAAAAAATAGAAATGGAAAAGGAACAGTTGAAAAGAAGAAGAATCTGAAAAGTAATAAAAATTGAAGATGATTTTTATTTTTGAACAATATTTTAAAAGTTTTACTAAAATAGCAGAAAAATTAACAATTTTGGTAATCCTGAGAAATTAGGGCAAAAATGTATTTTATTTTAGACTCAAAAATATTCCTTTGCAAAAATGCTATATATTCAGATAAATTTATTTTTATAAAAAGCAGATAGAATAAAAAGTACACTTTTTCTAATGGGAAAAATTTTATGTCTCTTTGAAAATGCTGAAATAAAAAGTAAAAACTCACCGAACAATAAATAAAAAGTTACGATGCATATATAATGAATGGAAATCTTTATTGTACAATAGATTACAATGGAAATCTTGTTGAAAGTATGACAACTAAATATACAGATCCAGAATCTGCAAGAAGTATTCAAGATGATAAAAAGTTTGAAGCTATGAAGGAAGAAGCTAGATGGCTGGAAATGAATAAATATCTTCCTTTGCGTCGTAATATGGAAGATAGAGCGGAAAAGAAATCTATCAATAATACGACAGGAAATTATTATCCCAATGTTTTGTCAAAAAAAGAGCTAGAAAAACTAGATGAAGAAGAAAATGAACGAGAAAGAGCAGAATCTGATGAGTCAGAATTTGAAGATAGAGAAGAAAGAGAATACTGGGAAAGTGAGGAATATTGGGATGATGAAGGAATTGAGAAAGATGTTTATTAGAAAAAGTATTAGTATTAAGGTTCTTAGCAAGTCTTCTGTTTCTATTTTTGATATATCGGTCTTCTTTGGGTAAAATGCTCTTAGAAGACCGTTACTGCTTTCGCTTCATTCTCTCTGCCATAAGCAATAAGAATTTGAAAAATGTCCAAATTTCTTCTTGTCTCTCACTAATTGACTTTTCCAATACTAAATTTTTCCTCTCGTTTCTTTAGTTTCTCAAAAATATCTAAAAATATTAAAAATTTAAGGATAGCTAGTTATAGATAGTTGTAAAGTAATAAAATTTAGTAAAAATATGGTATAATAATTAAAAGAGAAGATAGATTAGTTTTAATATATTAGATAGATTGTATAATAAATGCAACAAATTTTAAAATAAAAATAGAACTCATGATAATTTCGTGTTAAAATGTTAGTAACCACAAAAACATTAACGAAAGGAAATATATCATGAGTCATAAACATTTTACCATAAATGAAAGAAATAAACTAGAGGTTTTGCTAAAAAGAAAATTACAAAAATAGCAAGAATTGCTGAAATTCTTGAAAAAGATAGGACTACTATTTATCGGGAAATTAAGAGAATTAAAGGTAAATACTATGCTGAAAAAGCTCAAATAAATGCCAATAATAAAGGATGTAAAAAGGTAGAAATTACAAAATTACTTCTGAATTAAAGAGTTTAATAGAGTCTAAACTTTGTGAAAGATGGTCGCCAGAACAAATTGTAGGATGAGAATTGAAAGGTAAATTATCTTTTAAAACTATTTACAACTAGCTGTATAAGGATTTTTTTGATGTTTCTTTAGATGTTTTTGAGAAGAAAAGGAAGAACAGCGGGAACTAAAAGAAACGAAAGGAAAAATTTAATATCGGAAAGTCAATTAGTGAGAGACCAGAAGAAGTTAAGACAAAAGAAATTTTTGGACATTGGGAACAGGATTCTGTAGTTTTATCAAGAGGAGAGAGCAAAGCTTGTTTTGCAACATTTGTGGAGTTAAAAACGAGATTTTATGTAGTGATAAAAATGCCAGATAGAAGTAAAAATTCGATGTTGGAAGCAATAAAGTAGCTAACATCAAAAATTCTGAAAGAAGCATTTAAAACTTTTACATCAGATAGAGGAAAAAGAATTTTTATGCTGGAAAAGAAGTAGAGAAAATAGGAATCGATTCCTATTTTGCAGATCCTTACCTAGAAAAATGTTTTAAATTATGCAATACCATTTGAAAAATTTTTACATGAAAATTAAATTTGAGGAAATTTGAAAAAAATGTTGCATTTAATATTGCAATTTAGGAATTAATTAAAGAAAAGGAAGATTTAGGATGTTAGGAATTAAAGTGTATAATGACGATTGTATAAAAAGCAATGCAAAATATTCCAAATTCATCTGTTGATCTTATAGTAACTGACCCACCATATAATTTTAGGGAATTTTATGAAAAATAGAGATACCAATCTATCAAAAATGAGAACTAATTTTTGGTTCAGCTGGTTGGGATGATATGGATACAGAAGAATGGGAAAAAGCTATGAATGTCTTTTTGAAACCTCAGCTAGGGTTATAAAAAGGTGGAACAATGATAGTGTTCATGGTAATAATAAAAGTCGAAACAATTATAAAAATAGCCGAAAAATATGGATTTTTATTATAAAACGACAGGAATATGGCATAAAACGAATCCAATGCCTAGAAATATGAATTTGCATTTTGTAAACTCTACAGAAGCATGGATTTATTTTACATATAAAAAACTAGAACAGGTTTCTTTAATAATAATGGAAATGTATTACATGATTTTGTAGAAACACCAGTAACACCAAATAGTGAAAGGAAATGTGGAAAGCATCCAACACAGAAACCTAAAAACTTAATAAAACATTTTATTAAAATACTTTCTAAAACCATCAGATGTTGTTTTAGACCCATTTATGGGAAGCGGAACAACTGGAGTGGTTTCAAAAAGAATTGGGAAGGAATTTTATAGGAATAGAAATGAATGAAAAATATTATGAAATAGCAAAAAGAAGAATAGATGGTGTAGATTCAAAACCAACAGTAATTGACCTGTTTTTCAGGAGTAGGGTGGACTATCATTAGGTTTTGAAAAAAAGGCTTTGATGTAGTTTTGGCAAATGAATATGACTCGTCAATTGCTGAAGCTTATACTTATAATCACAAAAATACTAAAATGATTACTGGTGATATTAGAGATTTGGATTTTGAAGAAACTTTTGGAAAAATATAAAAATAAAATTGATGTTATTATTGGAGGACCACCTTGTCAAGGCTTTTTCTCAAAAAGGAAAAAGAAAAACCATCACGATGAACGTAATTTCTATTTAAATATTACATTAAAGTTGTAGAAATTAGTAAAAACCTAAATATTTTGTAATGGAGAATGTTCCTAATTTATTAACTGCTGAAAATGGATATTTCAAAAAAAGATAGAAGAATTATTTGATAAATTAGGATATGAAATACAAGAAGGAGTAGTTAATGCGGCAGATTATGGTGTTCCACAGAATAGAAGAAGAGCTATAATAATTGGAAAAATTGAATGCACCTGCACCACAGTTACCAATTTCTAATAATAAACATGTTTCAATATGGGATGCGATAAGCGACTTAGCATTTTTAGAGTCTGGAGAAGGACAAGAAATACAAAATTATAAATATTCTCCTAAAAGTGAATATCAAAAACCTTAAGAGAAAATTCAATGAAACTAAAACAATCATGTAGCAACAAAACATACAGACCTTGCATTAGAACGTTTAAATATGATACCACCTAATGCTGGTAAAGAAGTGCTACCGAAAGAACACTTAACTAAATCAATTTATAGTGGAACTTGGACTAGAATGAGTAAAAATGAAATCTCAGTTACAATAACGACAAGATTTGATACTCCATCTTCTGGAAAATTTATTCATCCATACTTAAATAGAGCTATAACAGTGAGGGAAGCAGCAAGATTACAATCTTTTCCAGATGATTTTATTTTTATAGGTAAAAAGAGTTCACAAATGAAACAAGTGGGAAAATGCAGTACCACTAATTTTAGCATCGGCTATAGCAGATGTTATAATGAATGATATAAAGAAGGAGAAAGATCATGAATAGACCAGATAACATACACGTCTATGATGAATTAGATTTAAAACTAGAATAAAATCTTCATTACCGCATATAAAAGAGTACATTAGGGTTAGCTATTTTTATTATGGGAATGCTGTGACAAAACCATCAGAAATTCTTTTATTCTATGCAAGATAATGAAGAAATAGTAATTAGTACAGATACAAAAAGAAAAAGATTATATCATTTTTAACAAGAATATGTGAAGAGGAGCAAATAGAACAAAAATGCTTTGATAAATAAAATAAAATAAAAATCAGTTGTTTAAATCACAACTAGAAGCATTAATTGTTGCTTTTTGAACTTGTATGGAGATTAGCAAAAGTATCTTTTGTTGAAGATGATAAACCAGCGAGCTCGGAGAGAACAGGTAAAATAAGATATCCAAAAGAAATTGTTATATACAACTAACATTGATGTTATCCATAGTTTAATTGAAAATGATATAAAAGGTTATATTAAAGTATTATTAGCTTGGATAGGATTTGATATTAATTTTAATGAAGAATATGATTTTAGAATGAAAAAAAGTTCTTACTACTTTATCAGAAAGTGCAGTATTTAAAATGTTTGATGGAGAAAAATGATATCATATTTAACCAAAATAGCTTATATTTAAAAATTGATAGAAACTAATCAAAACAGTAGATATCAAAGGAGATAAAGAAGCAAAAGGATCATTACGTATACTTAAATCATTACTTTCAGATAGCATGAATCCTTACTTGCAATATGAAAATGGTAATGTAAATAATAATAGTAGTGAACTTGAAAAAATACCAAAAAGAGTAGAAACTTTTTAAGATTATCAGCTACAAAAGTAATAGGTGTTGACGATGTTGATGCTGAAAAATAAAGGGCTTGCACCTGAAAAATTTGAGGAGAAAAACTATCAATAGGTACAAATATATTGATATATGGTGTTCCAGGGTCAGGCAAAAGTTGGACTATTGAGCATGAATATTGTAAAAAGATAGCAAAAGTAGAACGTCTAGTTTTCCATCCAGATTACACATATTCAGATTTTTATAGGACAAATATTACCAAATGTTGCTGATGATGGACAAGTAAGTTACAGATTTACTCCTGGTCCGTTTACAAATATATTAAAAGATGCATCATTCATCCAGAAACAGAATATATCCTTATAATTGAAGAGATTAATCGTGGTAATGCTCCAGCAATATTTGGAGAGGTATTTCAATTACTAGATAGAAAAAGCGAAGTTATAGAAGGAGATGATGGCTTCCCTGTTGGAACAAGTGAATATGGAATTACTAATGAAAATATAGCAAAAGTTGTTTATGGAGACGCAAGGCACAAAATACGTATACCATCAAATTTATCTATAATTGGAACAATGAATACATCTGACCAAAAACGTATTTACATTAGATACTGCTTTTTCAACGTAGATGGAAATGAGATTAATAGAAAATAATTTTTGAACACGTTGATAGAAAAATTGGCAGATGCACTCAATACTAGATACAGGAATAACGTGGAAAACGTTCTGTTCTGAAATTAATAAAATTATTGTTGGCAATAATGCAAGAATGACATCAACAGAAGATAAACGTTTAGGTGCATATTTTGTTCATTTTCAAGATTTAATATTTGATGACAAGATGGGTAAATTATCTGAAGGGAGAATATGACGAATTACGCAAGAAAGAAGAAAATAATTTTGCTAATAAATATGAAGTAAATAGACTTGCAGAAATAAGAAAAGCTATGAAACAAAATAGAAAATTCCCAGAAAAGGTAATAAAATATCTATGGGATGATGCATTTAAATTTAATAGGGAGATAGTTTTTGACACAGTAGAATATCAAAAGTTTAGAACAAGTTATTAGAAAATTTATGTATTCTGAAGGAATTGAACGTTTTAGCAATGTTTAAAGACAATGTTAGAAACGCTTTTATTCATCCAGAAGATTAAGGTGGTGATTGTATATGGATATAGATTCAGCATTATATAAAAGCAATGATAGATGACGACATAACAAAACACTGTCATATAAATACAAATGATGATGGCGACCGTTTTGTGGGAATAAAAAGCTGATTCTGATAATGCAATGGTCTATTTTCCTATAGGCTATCAATTACCAGAGAAAGATGCTGAAATAAGGACAGATATTAAACACTCAATACAAGTATTATTAGAATTTACAACCAGTGAAGATAGATTACTTGCAATAAATAAATTTGCAACACCTCAAACAGTAGACTTTCCTATAAATGCATATAAAAATGTTATAGAATATTATTTTTCAATAGGTGGTAAGTATTATACAGAAGTTGATCCTATTTATAAGACAAGTGCTAAAGGAAAGCAAAACTGGTCAAGAACGGTAAGAGACCAAGTACCTTTAGTGCAACAAAAAAATGGTGTAATTTCTTTTATATATACAGAATTTACGGTAAGAGATGTAACGCCAAATGATACAAAAGCAAATAACTCAAATAAATCGCTTTTGTGTTTATGAAGCATTTAAAAGATTAGGATGGTTGTATGTTCCATATATGCCAGAACAACCAGGACCACACCCAGATGTAAAAACATCAATTACAATATTAAACACTAAACTCGGAAATACTAATGATGATAAAAAGAGAACTTTGTTCCAAGCAATGTTAAATATGTTTGCAATATATGGATGAAAAACATCTGAAAAGCAATTTTACTGGAACAGATAATTTTGACCATGTATGGGAAAAAAATTAATAGATATAACGTTTGGAGAAAAAGCTAAAGATAAATATTTTCCTCGTTCACGTTGGTTACTAGACTATGGAAAATGTAAAGAAAAAAGCGTCCTCTTATGCCAGATACAATAATGATATACAATGACAAATATTATATTTTAGATGCCAAATACTACCGATATGGTATTACAGGAATACCAGACCACTTACCAGATGGTTCATCAATCAACAAACAAATTACATATGGTGAGTATTTAGAAAAAGTAAAGGAATAAATAATGATTCATTATTTAATGCGTTTATAATGCCGTTTAATTCAGTAAAAAAATTTCTTTGACATTAAAGATAGTATTGGGATTATAGGAGAAGCAGTTGGTGATTGGAGAGAAAATAAAAAGAATTATGAACGAATACAAGGGATAGTAATGGATACAAGACATTTAATGTACCATTATTCTGGAAAACCCATAAAAGAAAAAGTACAACTTGCTGAATGTATAGAAGCAGTACTAGGTAGAGAAGAAGTACCAAAAAGCAAGAACATAAAAAGGAGTTGTCTCAAAATGATTAAAATTTTGAGACAGCTCCTTCTAACGGGAAAAAATTTTATGTTTTTGAAAATGCTGATGTAAAAAGTAAAAAAACTCACCGAACAATAAATAAAAGTTACGATGCATATATAATGAATGAAATCTTTATTGTACAATAGATTACAATGGAAATCTTGTTGAAAGTATGACAACTAAATATACAGATCCAGAATCTGCAAGAAGTATTCAAGATGATAAAAAGTTTGAAGCTATGAAGGAAGAAAGCTAAGTGGCTGGAAATGAATAAATATCTTCCTTTTGCGTCGTAATATGGAAGATAGAGCGGAAAAGAAATCTACCAATAATACGACAGGAAATTATTATCCCAATGTTTTGTCAAAAAAAGAGCTAGAAAAACTAGATGAAGAAGAAAATGAACGAGAAAGAGCAGAATCTGATGAGTCAGAATTTGAAGATAGAGAAGAAAGAGAATACTGGGAAAGTGAGGAATATTGGGATGATGAAGGGATAGAGAAAGATGTTTATTAGAAAAAGTATTGGTAACAAATAAAGTAGAAAAATATTTGAAATTTATTAAATGTAAATCTTTAAAAATAAAAATTAAAGAAAATAAAAATTTTAAATAAAAATTGACTAATTATGTTATATGTGTTAATATTTATTAGACATTAAACTAAAAACAATGATTAATATAATGGAGGAATGTAAAAATGGGATTATTTGATTTTTTTAAAAGGCGGAAATAAAAAGAAGAAGGAAAAGCTCAAGAATTTAATGGGAAAAATTTTAGCACCAATTTCTGGTAAATTATTACCATTATCTGAAGTACCTGATGATGTATTTGCTCAAAAAAATGATTGGAGATGGTGTTGCTATCGAACCAAACGCATCAGGAACTATGTTAGCACCTGCTTCTGGAAGATTAGAAAAAGTTTTCGAAACAAATCACGCTTTTAGTATTGTAACACCTGAAGGAATTGAAATTTTTTTGTTCACTTTGGAATGGACACAGTACAATTAGAAGGAAAAGGTTTTGAAAGATTAGCAGAAGAAGGAACAGTAGTTAAGCTGGAGATCCATTAATCAAATACGATTATGATTTCTTAAAAGCTAACGCTAAATCAATAATTACACCAGTAATTATTTCTAACTTCGAAGAATATTCTGACTTAAATGGAGTAGAAGAAGGAACAGCTGTAGCTGGAGAAACTGTTGTATTAAATATCAAAAAAATAAGTTTTGTTTAGTTTAAAAATTGAAAGGAACTAGTTTAAAAAGAAATTTTTTTAGATTAGTTTCTTTTTGAGTAGGATAAGAAAGTGTAAAAAAATATGGGACTTTTTGAGCGGAATAAGAAAAGCATTTGAGAAAAATGCAAAAATTTTTTTATAAAGAGAGTGTAAAAATTTTTTGTGTAACTAAAATTAAACTATTTAAAATTATGTAAATTTAAGAGTTGAATAAAATAGTTATAGTTTTTGAGTCTAATTTTAAAGCAGTTTTACTATAGTTTACACAAAATTATAAATACTCTCTGTATAAATAGAATAGCAAAGTACTGAAATTACTGGATTCTCATATATTAGTTTAAACAAAAATTCTGGACACTCTCACTCTCGAATTTAAAAACAGGATGATAAAAACTACCATCCTGTACCATATATTTATTTTGAGTTTACACAAAATTTGAGATACTCTCGTTCTCTAGATTATTTACACAAAAAAGTTTACACTTCCTCTTCAGGATAAGTCATTCCCCACTCTTTACGCAATTTTGTCATAATATCCATAACATCCACCGTATAATCAAGTTTCATTTTATTAATTCCAGTTCTTACAGATTCTTCCATATTTTGAAGTTCGTATTGAAGTGCATTCGCTGTTACTCCTGATAATACTTCTTGAACTTCACCTGTTTCAGTATAAACGATTTTAGCTTTATCAGCTCTTGGATATTCTGTGATTTCAATATATGCTTTTTCACAGGCGATTACGACTCTTTTTGGTTGTTTTGAATGAAGTGTAAGAGCGATTGTTGACATTTGTTGTTCTTTATTCATCATAACTATACCTACTTGTTCGTCCACTCCTGTTGGTGAATATTTCACTTGAGAAAGTACGTTATTAGGTTTTGAAGTCATGAATAATCTTGTAATTGAAATTGCATAAACACCTATATCAAGCAATGCTCCTCCTGCAAGATTTCTATTGAAAAATCTATTTGTCATATCATATTCCTTGTAACTTCCAAAATTGACTTGTATCATTTTCACATCGCCAAGTTTTCCAGAATTTACAATTTCCAAAAGTTCAGCATAAAGTGGCATATTGAAAATTGTCATTGCTTCACCTAAGATAAGATTTTTTTCTTTTGCCAATTTTACAGCTTCTTCCAATTCTTCGCTATTTAATGTAATTGATTTTTCACATAACACATGTTTTCCATTTTTCAATGCTTCAATCATAAATTTTATGTGCGTATTATGAGGCGTAGTAATGTAGATAATATCACTTTCATCGTCATAAAATATATCTTCTATTTTATCATAAACTTTTTCAACCCCATATTTTTCGCAAAATCACAGCCTTTTCATGAGTTCTGTTAGCAACAGCACAAAGCTTTTTACCCATTTTTCAAGAGCTTGTGCCATTTCATTAGTAATTATTCCTGTTCCTAAAACTACCCATTTTAAATCTTTTTCATAATTAATTCTCCTTCTTGAAAAATATACTTTCTTGAAAAATATACTTCAAATAATCTTTATTTGTATTTTATCTTATTATTTTACAAAAATTCAACAGTGGTATTTTTAATTTTTTATTAAAAAGTTATGTCTCCTCACTCAAAAATCTAAATTTATATAATTTTAGTAGTTTGATTTTAAATAGATTCGAGTATAAACATACAAAAAGAAGTACCATTTCTGATACTTCCTTTTCTATTTTTAGAAAATCAATTTTTAAGAATTAATTTCAAAAAGACTAATCTAAAAATTATTTTTCTTTTTATTTTTCTACTTTATAAATCAAATCTTTACCATCGCTATCAACTTTAACAACACTATTTTCAGGAACTTCTCCACCTAAAATCATTTTAGATAAATTAGTTTCAATATCCTTTTGCACAAATCGTTTCAATGGTCTTGCACCGTAAGCTGGGTCGTATGCTTCGTCTACGATGTAATCTAACGCTTTGTCAGTAAATTCAACTTTGATGTATTGTTCTTTCAATCTTTCGTTAATACCTTCAAGGATAAGATTAACAATGTTTTTAACGCTTTCTTTTCCTAATGCTTTAAACACGATAATATCATCAATTCTGTTTAAGAATTCTGGTTTAAATCTATGTTTCATTTCATCTAAAACGGCTTCTTTTGTAGGTTCGCTTACCATTGGGTCATTCAAGATGATTTCACTACCGATATTTGATGTCATAATTACAATTGTGTTTTTGAAGTCGACGATTTTACCTTTACCGTCAGTAAGTCTACCGTCGTCTAATAATTGCAACAATACATTGAATACATCAGGATGTGCTTTTTCAATTTCGTCAAATAGGATTACAGAATAAGGTTTTCTTCTAACAGCTTCTGTCAATTGTCCACCTTCTTCGTATCCAACATATCCTGGAGGCGCTCCTATTAATCTAGTGACGCTGAATTTATCCATATATTCCGACATATCAATTCTTACAATATTGTCTTCATCATCAAACAAGTTAAATGCTAATGTCTTAGTCAAATAAGTTTTACCAACACCAGTAGGTCCTAAGAATATGAACGAACCGATTGGTCTGTTTGGATCTTTTAATCCAGCACGAGAACGGATGATTGTATCGCTAATAGTTTTAATTGCATCATCTTGTCCAATTACTCTTTTCATCATATGTTCAGCCAAGTGTAAGATTTTTTCTCTTTTCCCCTTGCAACAATTTCGCAACTGGAATTCCTGTCCATTTTCCAACAACTTCAGCAATTTCTTCACTGTCAATTTCTTGTTTCAATAATTTATTTGCAACAGAAGAATTATCTTTTGCTTTTTCTTCTTCAGCTTCTTTTTGTTTTTCTAATTCTGGCAATTTACCATATTGAAGTTCAGCCAATTTATTATAGTCATTTTTTCTTTGAGCTTCTTCAATTTGCAATTTAATTTTTTCGATTTCTTCATTAATTTTAGCAACTTTTCCAGCTTCTTGTTTTTCTCTTTCCCATTGTGATTTCAATTCTTTTTCTTCATCCTTCAAATCAGCAATTTCCTTTTCAAGAGTAGTCAATCTTTCTTTAGAAGCCTTGTCAGTTTCTTTACTCAATGCAACTTTTTCAATTTCCAATTGCATCAATCTTCTTGTAATTTCATCCAATTCAACTGGCATCGAATTAATTTCAGTTTTTACCTTCGCAGCAGCTTCGTCAATTAAGTCAATCGCTTTATCTGGCAAAAATCTGTCATTAATATATCTGTCACTCATTGTTGCAGCAGTAACTATCGCATTGTCAGTTATTCTAATTCCATGGAAGATTTCAAATTTTTCCTTCAATCCACGAAGAATTGAAATTGTATCTTCAATTGTTGGCTCATTAACCATTACTGGTTGGAATCTTCTTTCAAGAGCCGCATCTTTTTCAATATATTTTCTATATTCATCAATTGTTGTTGCACCAATTACTTTTACTTCACCACGAGCAAGCATTGGCTTTAAAAGGTTTCCAGCATCCATTGAACCTTCAGTTTTTCCAGCTCCAACGATGTTATGAACTTCATCAATGAATAAAATTATTCTACCTTCACTATTTTCAATTTCTTCAAGAACCGCTTTTAATCTTTTCTTCAAATTCTCCACGATATTTAGCACCAGCTACCAACGCTCCTAAATCCAATGAAAAAGATTGTTTTATCCTTCAAGTTTTTCAGGTACATCTCCTTTCAAGATTCTCTGAGCAATTCCTTCGGCGATAGCAGTTTACCAACACCAGGTTCCCCAATTAAAATCGGATTATTTTTATTTCTTCTTGATAAAATTTGGATTGCACGACGAATTTCCTGGTCACGACCAATTATTGGGTCCAATTTACCTTTTCTCGCCAACTCAACCAAATCCTTACCAAACTTATCTAATGCTTCGTAAGTACTTTTCAGGGTTGTCTGTCATAATTTTTCTTCCTCCTCTAACCTCATTTAAAAACATTTTTCAAATTGTTTTTTTATTAATGCCATTTTCCTTCAAGAAAGAGTTGTTATCAAATGCCGCAAGAAACAAGTGCTCTGTACTAATGTAGCTGTCACCCATCTTTTTGGCATAATCTTCAGCACCGACAATTATTCTATTAACTTCAGCGTTCGGTCTTACTTCACCAACTCCACCTTCAATTTTCGGCATACTATTCAATTTTTGCCTCAAGCTTTTTAGTCAATTCGGTAGGATTAATTCCCATCTTTTGTAGAATGTTAGGAATAAGTCCATCCATTTGATTAATCAAAGCAAGAAGTAAATGCTCCGTTTTTTTATCTCGGAATGTTTATATCTAATCGCAAAGTTATGAGCTTCCGAGATGGCACTCATACTTTTTGCGTAAAAGTTTTGTTCCATATATATCACCTTTTATTAATAAATTTATCTTACTTTTTATTAGCACTCTATCTCTTTGGTTGCTAACAAATATGTTATATCATATTATGAAAAATGTCAACACTTTTTAAAAAATTTATTTTTCAAAAATTATATTAAAAGTGATAAGGATACGATAAAAATAAGGGTTTATTGATAGGGAAAAAGTTATAAAAGTTTTATATGTTATAAAAATAATTTATGGTAAAAAGTCAATGGAGAACTAAATTTTCTTAACAAAAACTGCACCTTCATACTATAATGTAATTTTTAGGGTGCAGTTAAGTTAATAATTTGTGTCTATTTCTTAATGAGAATAGTAATAGTATTCACAACTGTTCTTTTTAGCGCTCATTACATTCTTCTTCATATCCAACTACATCTGGCGTTGAACATCTGATTAAAAGTCAATCCAAGTAAGCCTATAATTAATATTTTAAATATTTTGTTCATAAAAATCTCTCTAACTGTTATTTGGATTAATTGTTTAATAATCTTTATATGTACAGATTCTTCCTATTATATCTCTCTCTGAGCTGCTACAACCTGTAAATCTTTTATTTTCATAAGGGGTTTTTCCGACATTCTTTCATATGTCCATTTTCATCTACAAGGCAATGTGGTCTTGAATTTGTGGTTTTTCCAGTGTACCTGTCATACTCTCTACCTGTCATATCATCTTCTCTTTTAAGTCTTTGCCATTCTCTTGGATCCAGCAATTCACAGCTTGTTATTGTTAATACCAGCAAAATTAAAGCCAAAATTTTAAATACTATTTTCATAGATTTTTCAACTCCTTTATGTTATTTTATTCACTAAAAATTATACCTTATATCATATAGATTATAATTTTAATCTGCTTTTGTTTTATTAGTAATTATAGGTTAATTTGAGATGATTCATGACACTATTTTTATTAACAAATTTATCTTACTTTTTATTAGCGCTCTATCTCTTTAGTTGCTAACAAATATGTTATATCATATTATGAAAAAAATGTCAACACTTTTTTTAAAAAATTTTATTTTTCAAAAAAATTATATTAAAAAGTGATAAGGATACGATAAAAATAAGGGTTTATTGATAGGAAAAAGTTATAAAAGTTTTATATGTTATAAAAATAATTTATGGTAAAAAGTCAATGGAGAACTAAATTTTCTTAACAAAAAAACTGCACCTTCATACTATAATGTAATTTTAGGGTGCAGTTAAGTTAATAATTTGTGTCTATTTCTTAATGAGAATAGTAATAGTATTCACAACTGTTCTTTTTAGCGCCATTACATTCTTCTTCATATCCAACTACATCTGGCGTTGAACATCTGATTAAAGTCAATCCAAGTAAGCCTATAATTAATATTTTAAATATTTTTGTTCATAAAAAAATCTCTCCTAACTGTTATTTTGGATTAATTGTTTAATAATCTTTTATATGTACAGATTCTTCCTATTATATCTCTCTTTGAGCCGCTACAACCTGTAAATCTTTTATTTTCATAAGGGGTTTTTCCGACATTCTTTCATATGTCCATTTTCATCTACAAGGCAATGTGGTCTTGAATTTGTGGTTTTTCCAGTGTACCTGTCATACTCTCTACCTGTCATATCATCTTCTCTTTTTAAGTCTTTGCCATTCTCTTTGGATCCAGCAATTCACAGCTTGTTATTGTTAATACCAGCAAAATTAAAGCCAAAAATTTTAAATACTATTTTTCATAGATTTTCAACTCCTTTATGTTATTTTTATTCACTAAAAATTATACCTTATATCATATAGATTATAATTTTAATCTGCTTTTGTTTTATTAGTAATTATAGGTTAATTTGAGATGATTCATGACACTATTTTATTAACAAATTTATCTTACTTTTTATTAGCGCTCTATCTCTTTTAGTTGCTAATAAATATGTTGTATCATATTATGAAAAAAAGTCAACACTTTTTTTAAAAAAATTTATTTTTTTCAAAAAAATTATATTAAAAAGTGATAAGGATACGATAAAATAAGGGTTTATTGATAGGGGAAATTAATAAAAAAATATTTTTTTATTTTTTTGAATCTTTTTGAAAAAGTGATATAATTAGATATTAAGATATGTTATTAATTAAAAATTCTTAAATTCAAATAAAGAAAGATATATTTAATTTGATTAAAGGTTATAGAGTAGGGAGGAAAATGAAATGGGAAAAAATGAAAAATAGCATTGGTTCTTGAAGGTGGAGGAATGAGAGGAATCTTTCACTGCAGGGTGTTTTGGACTTTTTTGGAAAAAATATTGAAGTGGACAATTTAATTGGAGTATCGGCTGGAGCAGCATTGGGTGCGAGTTATGTTTCAAAAGCAGTATAAAAGAGGATTTAATGCGATTGCCGATCATATAAATAAGAGAGAATATGCAAGTTTTTATAATTTGATAAAGACTGGGGAGTTTTTTTGAGGAACAATATGCATACCATGATATTCCTGAAAAGTATAATCCATTTGATAATAAAACATTTAAAAAAATAGTAAAACAGAATTTCAGGCGGTTATTACAAACTGTGAAACTGGGAAAAGCTGAATATCCTGTAGTTAAAGATGCTATAAAAAGAAATTGATATTTTGAGAGCGTCAGCTTCACTTCCATTTTTATCAAGATTTGTTAAATTGAATGGTAAAAATTATTTGGATGGAGGAGTTGCTGATCCTATTCCTTTGGATTATTCAATGAAAAAGGGAATAAGAAAAATATTGTGGTGTTGACGAGGGATAAAAATTATCGTAAGAAACAGAGTAAATTAGGAACGATTTCTGCGATAAGATATAAAAAATATCCTAAATTTGTGGAACTTATGAAAAACTAGATATAGCAGATATAATGCGACTTTGGATCATGTTTATGATTTGGAAAAAAGGGAGAAATTTTTGTGATTCAGCCTTCAATTCCATTGACATTGGGAAGAATTGAGAAAAAAATCGTGATAAATTACAGGAAGTTTATAATATTGGATACGAAGAAGCAAAAACAATATGAAAAAAATTGGTAGAATATCTTGAAAAAAATAGTGAATATTTATAAAAAAATTAATAATTTGTTATATTAGTTACATTAACTGTATAAAAAAATTATGTTTTTAGTATATTCAAAAGAAAAAAATTCAAAAAGAGAATACATATATAAATAAATTTTATAAAATTTGAAAAAAATTTTTTTCATCAAAAGTAAAAATACTTTACAAAACGCCATTTTACTAGACAAATACTTTAAAAATAGTTTATAATACTATTAATAAAAAATATGATTGGAGAATAAATAAATGGATATACATCATTTAAAGATATTTTTTTGAAGCGTGTAAAGAAAAAAAGTTTTACAAAAAGCTGCCAAAAAAGCTATATATAAGTCAATCAGCGGTTTCTATTCAAATAAAAAAATTGGAATCGACTTTAGGGTTTACAATTAATAGAGAAATTCTAAAAATTTTAAATTGACATTTGCTGGTAAAGAATTGTTTAAGATGTCTAAAGATATTTTTGAAAAGATTTCAAGAATGGAAAAAGAAATGAATAAAATTTTACAATATAAGAAAGGAAAAAATCTCGATTGGAGCGACTCATAATATTGGAGAGCCTGTTTTTACCACGAATAATGGTTGAATTTAAAAAGAAGTAATCCAGAAATTGAATTTGATTTGTATAAAAAAATAGGGAATCGCTTGTAAAACATTTGAAAGAGGGAACAGTTGATATTGCGTTGATGGAAGAGTATTTCATTGAGGATAAGGAAATTAAAGTGATTGAAACGGAGGAATATCCTTTTGTTGTTGTGGCTGGGAAGGAAATTCATGATTACAATGAATTGAAAGATATGCAATTATTGAAAAAGGGATACCGTTTTGACGAATAAATATTTAGATTTGTTTGAAAAAGTTGGATTTAATTTTGATAATAGAATAACTATAAATGGAAGTATTGAAACGATGAAAAACTTGATAAAAAAATGGTTTGGGATTTGCTGTTTTTGCCGTATTATAGTGTTTATGAAGAAATTATGAAAAGGGACTTTAAAAATTGGTTCATAGTTTTTGATAAATCAGAAGACAGATTCCAAATAGTTTTGATTAGAGAAAATGAGGATAAAGATGGAATTGACAAATTTATAAAATTTGTTAAAGATTACAAGATAAATAGGGAATTGTTTGAAAAAAATCGAAAAAGGAAACAAAGGAGGAATAAAAAATGTTGAAGGAGAACATTAGAAATTCGTACTTAACAGCTTTTGAGACTGTGAAAAAAATTTTTGTGAAAAATGATGAAAAATATCGAAAAGAACAACAAAAAAATATCAGAAGAATTGGCAGAGGGCTTACAGAAATGGAAAAAAATCACTAATAGCAGGAAATGGTGGAAGTAACTGTGATGCGATGCACTTTGCTGAAGAATTTACTGGAAGATTTAGAAAAAGATAGAAAAAGCGTTACCGTCATTAAGTATCAGTGATTCTTCGCATATTACTTGTGTTGGAAACGATTATGGATTTAATTTTATATTTTTCTAAAGGTGTTGAAGCTTTTTGGACAAGAAGGAGATTTCTTTTTGGGATTTCGACTTCAGGGAATTCGCAAAAATATTATTGAAGCAGTGAAAGTTGCGAAGGAAAAAGGCTTGAAAAACAGTGGCTTTGTTAGGAAAAGATGGTGGGAAAATTAAAAAGGTGAATGTGATTATGAATTTATCATTCCTGGAGAAACTTCAGATAGAATTCAAGAGGTTCACATGATGATTTTACATATAATAATCGAAGGTGTGGAAAGAATTTTATTTCCTGAAAAATTATTAGTGAAAACAATCGTTGTTATAAAAAACAGCGATTATTTTTTTATAAAAATTTGTATGTACAAAAATTATAAAAAATATGATAGAATAAATTAGAAAATAAATTTATTAAATTAGAAAAGTAACAAATTGAGGAGGGCAATATGAAAAAAATATGATGCAATCATTATAGGATTTGGAAAAAGCAGGAAAAACTTTAGCTGGATTTTTTTAGCTGGGAAAAGGTCAAAAATGTGGCGTTAATTGAAAGAGTCTGATAAAAATGTACGGAGGAACTTGTATTAATGTTGGGTGTATTCCGAGCAAATCGCTTGTGAATAGTGTTGAGAGATTGGAAAAATAAGGATTTGTCGACATTTACTGAAAGAAAAGATTATTATGAGAAAAAGTGTGGATAAGAAAGAGGCGATTGATAACAGCTTTGAGAGGGAAAAAAATTATGAAATGCTTGCAAGTAAGGAAAAATATTGATATTTACAATGGAAAAGGAAGTTTTTGTTTCGAATAAAATTGTGAATATTGAAAAAAATGGAAGAATATTCAAATTGAAGGGAAAAAAATCTTCATAAATACAGGTTCAGAAACAATAATTCCAAATATTAAAGGATTGAAAGAAAAGTAAAAATATTCTTACAAAGCAAATCTTTGATGGAATTGAAGGAATTGCCTAGAAAAACTTGTAATAATTGGAGCTGGATATATTGGGACTAGAATTTGCTTCGACATATGCTGGATTTGGTTCAGAAGTGGTGATAATTGATGCGTCAGATGATATTTTTGAAGAGAGAAGAAAAGAAGCTGCTGACAGAGTTAAAAAAATATTAGAAGCAAAAAGGTGTTACATTTTATTTGAATTCAAAAGTTGAAGAAATTTCTGATAATGAAAATGATTCATCTATAGCTATTTCTAATGGAAATGGAGAAATTATACAATTTAATGGAGACAAAGATTCTGGTTGCGATTGGGAAGAAAAGGCTAATACGCAAGGATTGGAGCTAGAAAAAAAGCAGGAGTTCAAGTGGATGAAGAGGAAATATTATTGTAAATGAAAAATTAGAAACAACAGCACCAAATATTTGGGCATTGGGTGATGTGAAAGGTGGATTACAATTTACATATATTTCGTTAGATGATTTTAGAATAATTCGTGACAATGTTTACGGAAATGGAAATAGAAGTTTAAATGATAGAAATGTTGTTCCATATACAACTTTTTTGAGCACACCTTTGTCAAGAGTTGGATTGAGTGAAAAGGAAGCGATTGAAAAAGGATTTGATATAAAAGTTGGGAAAATTGAAGCAATGGCAATACCAAAAGGGAAAAATTGAAGGAAAATCAGAAGGATTTTTAAAAGTAGTTGTAGATGCTAAAACTGACAAAATTTTAGGAGCAACATTATTATGTAACACTTCACACGAAATGATAAATATTATCGCTTTAGCAATGAAAGGAAATTTACCTTATCAAATTATTAGAGATATGATTTTTACTCATCCGACAATGAGTGAGAGTTTGAATGATTTATTTGGAGCGGTAAAAATAGATTAAAATTTTGATTGACTTGATCTTCAAATAAATGTATAATAAATTTAAACATAATTCAGAATACTGGGGAGCTGAAAGGCTGAGAGTAGTTTACGAAACTTAACCCATTTTACCTGATACGGATAATGCCGACGAAGGAGTATTTTATAGATTTTAATGAAGTTTTGGGAATGGTCAGAACTTGATTTTAAGATATATTTATTTATATTGAAATATTAAAGATATGAAATATAGAAATCTTCCTTTTGTAATAAAGGAAGATTTTTTTGATTTATGAAAAATAGAAAATTTATATTTTTTTAAGTGTATCTTAAAAGGAGAGTGATTTAATTTGAGCGGAAAAAATAAGAAAATGCATGGTTCTTTAATTGGGGTTTTGAAGGAAAAGGGAGCTGCGTATATGTTTATTGTAGGTTTTTTGGTATTTTGGCAAGTGATGTCGTTGATTGGGGTGATTCCGAAGTTTATGTTGCCATCGCCAATTGAAGTGCTGAAGGCGTTTGTGGATGATTTTCCGTTATTGATGGATAATGCGGGAGTTACGCTTGTTGAGGCATTTTTGGGATTATTTTTTGGAATATTGCTTGGATTTTTAGTAGCGATTGTGATGGAAAGATATGAATTTGCGTATAAGGCGATATATCCTGTGTTGGTGATAACTCAGACTGTGCCTACTGTGGCGATTGCACCGTTGCTGGTGTTGTGGTTTGGGTATGAAATGGTTCCAAAGATAATTTTGATTATGATTTATAGTTTTTTTCCAATAACAATTGGATTGCTTGATGGATTTAAGTCGGTTGATAAGGATACGCTGAATTTAATGAAAACAATGGGAGCGACGCCTTTTTCAAAGTTTTTATTCATGTGAAATTGCCAAGTTCGATTGGATATTTTTGCAGGGACTACGGATTTCGGTGAGTTATTCGATAATTGGAGCTGTTGTGGCTGAATGGCTTGGAGGTCTTAAAGGACTTGGAGTGTACATGACTCGTGTTAGAAAATCTTTTTCTTATGACAAAATGTTTGCGGTAATATTTTTAGTATCATTTATTAGCTTGATTTTGATGTACTTGGTGAAAAAATTACAAGAAAAAATGATGCCTTGGGAAAAATAAAAATTAAGGAAAAGAGAAAAAAATTTAAAGAAATGATGAAAAATTTAAAAATTGTAATTTTAGGTTTAGTTTTGATTTTAGCAGTTTTGTGTTGGAATAATAAAAAAATTGGTATGGGAAGAAGTCGGAGAAAATTAGTATTGTGCTTGATTGGACGCCGAATACAAATCATACAGGGTTGTATGTGGCACAGGAATTGGGGTATTTTAAGAAAGAAGGATTGGAAAACGTGGAGATTGTTCAGCCGCCTGAAGGGAGTGCGACAGAATTGGTTGGAGTAGGAAAGGTGCAATTTGGGATTAGTTTTGCAGATTCTTTGGCTAAAAGCGTTTACGACAGATGAAAAAAATTCCTGTTACAGCGGTTGCTGCGATAATTCAGCATAATACATCAGGAATTATTTCTTTGAAGGAAAAAGGAATTGACAGTCCGAAAAAGATGGAAAATCACAGTTATGCAACTTGGGAGTCACCGATAGAACAGGCGATTATTAAAAAAGTAGTGACAGATGATGGTGGAAATTATAATAAGATAAAGTTGATTCCGACGGAAGTTCCTGACATTATGAAGGCTTTGAAAAACTAATATTGATACGGTTTGGATTTATTATGCTTGGGATGGGATAAAAATTACAGACAGAAGGAATTCAGACAAATTTTTGAAATTTATTGATTATGATAAGAATTTAGATTATCCAAGTCCTTTGATTATTGCGAATAATGATTATTTGAGAAAAATCCTAGAGAGGCAAAAGAAAGTTTTAAAAAGCAATAAGAAAAAGGGTATGAGTATGCAATAAAAAAATCCTGAAAAGGCTGCTAAAAATATTGATTAAGTATAATCCTGAAATTGATACGAAATTGGCTGTGCGAGTCAAAAAATGGTTGGCGAAAAGAATATCAGGCTGAGGCGAAACAGTGGGGATTGCTTGATATTGACAAGGTTGATAAATATTATTCTTGGTTGTATGAGAATAAGTTGATTGAAAAGAGCGATACCGAAAAGGATTTGGGTATAGTAATGAATATGTGAAATAATTTATTATGTTTATTGATAAACGTTTAGAATAAAAAAATAGAAAAAGAAAAAAAGAGGGAAAATTGTGAAAAAGATAAAATTAGAAGTAAAGAATATTTCGGTTGAATTTGAAGATAAGAAAGTGATAGAGGATATTTCTTTGAAGTTGTGTGAGAATGAATTGGTTTGTATTTTAGGGACGAGTGGAGTTGGGAAGACAACGCTTTTTAATGTGATTGCTGGGCTTTTGGAGCCGAGTGAAGGGGAAGTGGAATTGAATGGAGAAGAGATTACTGGGAAGTCTGGGAAAGTAAGTTATATGCTTCAGAAGGATTTATTGTTGCCGTTTAAGACGATAATTGATAATGTTTCGTTACCATTGATAATAAAAGGGATGAAAAAGCAGATTGCTCGAGAGAAGGCTCAGAAATATTTTCAGCAATTTGGATTGGAAGGAACGGAGAATAAGTATCCTTCGCAGCTTTCAGGAGGTATGCGTCAAAGGGCTGCATTATTGAGAACATATATGTTTTCGAGCGATGTAGCGTTATTAGACGAACCTTTCAGTGCATTAGACGCCATCACGAAACACAAAATGCAAACATGGTATTTGAATATTATGAAGGAAATTAAAATGTCGACTTTGTTTATAACACATGATATTGATGAGGCGATACTGATTTCTGATAGAATTTATATTTTGGCGGGAAGTCCAGGAAAAATTATAAAGGAAATAGAAGTGAAAATTGATAGAAAAGGTAGAGATAATGAGGAAATTTCAATGTCAGAAGAATTTATTAATTATAAAAAAGGAAATTTTGAAATATTTGATTAAAAATGATATAATGAAGTACCCCTGAAAAAAAGGTGATAATAAAAAGGTGATAATATTGAATATTACATTGTATAGAAAAATATAGACCTCAAAATTTTGATCAAATTGCAGGACAAGAAGTTGTTACAAGAGCAATAAAAAAATTCATTAAGAGAAAATAAACTTTCACATGCGTATTTATTTACAGGGCCTCGTGGAGTTGGAAAAAAACGACGATTGCGAGACTGATAGCTAAAGGTGTGAACTGTTTAAAAAAATGGAATTACAGACAATCCATGTGGCGAATGTGAGAATTGTCGTGAAATATCTCAAGGAATATCAATGGATATGATTGAAATTGATGCAGCTTCTAACAGAGGTATTGACGAGATAAGAGAATTGAAGGAAAAAAATAAATTATCAGCCTGTTAAAGGTAGAAAAATATACATAATTGATGAGGGTTCATATGCTTACAAAAGAGGCTTTCAATGCACTTTTTGAAAAACTTTGGAAGAACCGCCATCACATGTAATATTTATATTAGCTACAACAGAGATTGATAAAAATTCCTGATACAGTTGTTTCTCGTTGCCAAAGATATGATTTTTGCCGATTGATAAGAATGATATTATGAAACTTTTTGAAAAAATGTGGCTGAAAAAGGAAAAACATTAGCATAACAGATGAAAGTTTGGAATTAATATATAAAAAAATCAGAGGGAAGTGCAGAGACAGTTTTTTTCGATTTTTGAGCAGGTTATTTCTAATTTTAGTGGTGAAGAAATTACGCTTGAAAAAGACGCAAAGTGCGTTGGGAGTCGTGCCAGAAATTGTTTTAAGCGAATTTTTGGAATTGATTCAAAAAGCTGATAAGGAAAAAAATTGATAGATTTTCATCGACAGAATTTGGGAAGATGGAATTGTGATGGAAACTTTTTTTGAAAGATTTTTTTCTTACTATTTGAAGGAACAATTTAAGAAAGAATCAAAGTTGGATGTTAATTTTGTTTTAGAAGTGATTAGTGCGATTTTTCTTTACGTTGAATGAGTTTAAATATAGAGGAAGATAAAGCGGTTATTAGGCTATGTTCTGATAAATGAACTGTACAAAAAAAGAGAAAGTTACAAAAAAAGAAACGATAAATCAAATGGAAGTCGATAACAAAAAGTAGCGTAAATAAAGAAGATTTATCAAATATTAAACAAAGAAATTTATCGAAAAGTGATGCGAGATATTTCTAAAAAATTCGTTGGATACTGGAAAAAGCAAGTAATAATTTTTGCTAGTCAGAATAATAGTAGCGAAATTAATGAACAAATAAAACGAATGATACAGAAAAAAATCGAAAAAAACAAAAATTTTTGTCGAATATGATATTTCATTATTTAAAAATAGTTGGAATGACATAAGGAAAGCGCTGGGAAGTGGATCTAAAAATATGATGCTTTAATGCATTATTGAATGGAACAATTCTGATCATATGGAAAAATATTGTCATGATAAAATTTTCCAATCAAAAATAAATTCCAAAAAAACAAATTGTAATGGAACCTAAAAACAAGAAAAAGAATAGAAGAAGTAGTAAATGAAGTTTGTGGAACAGATGTAGAAATACAAGCATTTAGTGCAGAAGAATTTTTTTGATAAGAATGATGAATTTTGTTCAAAAGTATTAAAAATTTTTTGATGGAGAGGTTATAGAGGAAAGATAAAGTAAAAAAACAGAATGAAAAAAATTAAAAAAACAGCGAGGAGAAATAATATGAAAGTAAAAAGTAATTTTAAAAAGAAACTATAAAAGGTGTAGGGAAAAAAAGAGGAAATAGTAGAAGTAAAAAGATGGATATGCAAATAATTTTTTTGTTAAATAAAAAAATAAAGCAGTGTTGGCAACTCCAGAAAATATAAAAAAATTGGAGCACAAAAAGGCTAAAATTCAAAAATCATGACAGAGATGTACAAAAATGCAAATGAATTGAAAAGAATTACTTGCAAAAAGAAATTGTTTTGAAAAGTTAAAAGCAGGTGCGAATAATAAAAGTATTTGGATCAATTGGTGGAAAAGAAATAGCTCAAGCGGTTAAAGAACAATTAGGAATTGAAATTGATAAAAAGAAAGTGTCAACAGATTCTAAAGTTAAAGAATTAGGAACTCATGAAGTTGAAATTAAATTACATACTGAAGTAAAAAGCAATTTTAAAAAGTTAAAGTTGAAGGGAAAAGAATAGTAAATGTCTGAGATAATTGAGGATTCAAATTTTTGAGGAAAAAGAGGAAGAAAAATACGGGACTACAAGTTTTGAGTAGTCCTAAAGAAAAGTACAAATCACAAGGGAAAAAAATAGGGATCAATTTGAAGAAGAGGCTTTTAGGGAAAGGTATTTCCAAGAAATATAAAAAGCTGAGGAAGCGTTGTTGGGATCGATATTGATAAATCCTGATGCGATTGGAGAAGTTGTTCAAATAATAAGTCCAGAAGATTTTTTTATAAGGTTAATTATCGATTGATCTTTTCAAGAGATGATAAATATTTATGAAAAGAGGGGTATCATTGATACGCTTCTTTTGATAAATAGTTTAGAGAAAAAGAAATTGATGGAAGATATCGGTAGTGAAGAAATTATTTATGATTTGACAGAAGTAGTTCCAACTGCAGCAAATGCAGTAAGTTACGCTAAAAGCCATAAAAGAAAAAAATCAGTTCAAAGAAGTTTGATAAGAAAAAGTGAAGAAATTCAGAGATTGGCTTATGAAGGATATGAAGATGTTGATGCTTTGCTAGATAAAGCTGAAAGCATGATTTTTGAAGTGGCAGAAAAAAAGAAAAAAAGAAATTGTTAAATTATCACAATTAGGTGTTCAAAAATTTAAAGAATTTGATTTGAAGTCTAAAAAAATAAAGATGGAATTATTGGGATGAGTTCAGGATACAACCATTATGATGAATTGACGAGTGGATTTCATGGTTCGGATTTATTGATTTTAGCTGCAAGACCAGCGATGGGAAAAAAACAGCTTTTGCATTGAATTTAGCACTAAATGTAGCTAGAAATGAAAAGCACGTATTGATTTACAGTTTAGAAATGGGAAATGAGCAATTATTTGACAGATTACTTGCGATAGAGTCTAAAGTGAAGTTAAAAGCGATAAAAGAAGGAAATTTGACAAGTGAAGAATATTCAAGAATGGGTGACGGTATGGGACGTCTTAATGAAATGAATATTTATATTTCAGATTCTTCAAGTGTAAATATTTTTGGAAATAAAAGGCGACTGCTAGAAGGCTAAAAAGCTGAAGGAAGACTAGATTTTTATGCTAATTGACTATCTTCAATTAATAAGTCCGATGATAGGGTTCTAGAAAAAGTAGAGAGCAAGAAATCTCTGAAATTTCAAGATCGTTAAAAATTATTGCTAAGGAGCTTAATATACCAGTAGTTACGTTATCTCAATTATCAAGAAGTGTTGAGCAAAGAAATGATAAGCGTCCAATATTGTCGGATTTGAGGGAATCTGGAGCGATTGAGCAAGATGCGGATATGGTTATGTTTTTTTGTATAGGGATAACTATTATAATAAAGATGAAAGTAAAAATGATTTAGATATTCCAAATGAATATAGAACTGATGTTTCTGCTGCTGTAAATAAAAGCTAAAGAAGGCGATGATTTTTGAAGTAGTAGAATTAATTATAGGAAAAAACATAGAAGTGGTCCGACAGGAACAATAAAATTAGGATTTAGACCACAGTATCAACAGTTTGTTAATATGGAAAACAAAGAATAATAAAAAAATGACAAAAAGCAGAAAAAAATTTTGTTATAATATTAAATCAGTAGTGATTATAAATTATGATTATACTATAACAGAGAAGATATACAAAATAGGAGGATTAATGCAAAAAGAGTAGAATTACTTGCACCAGCAGGTAATATGGAAAAAAATTGAAGACAACAATCCATTTTGGAGCAGATGCTTGTTTCGTAGGAGGAAGCTCATTTTAATTTAAGAGGAATGTCTTCTAACTTTAAAAAAATAAAGAATTAAAAAGAAGCAATAGATTATGTTCATAGTTTAGGGAAAAAAATATATGTAACATTAAATATTTTTTTGCTCATAATACAGAAATTGATTATTTACCAAGATTTATAAAAATGTTAGCTGAATATGGAGCAGATGCGGCGATAGTAGCTGATTTAGGGAGTGTTCCAGTTAGTAAGAGAACATGCACCAAATTTACCAATTCACGTTAGTACACAGCCAATAATACTAACTGGATGAGTGTTAAAAACATGGAAAGATATGGGAGCCAAAAGAGTTATTTTTAGCTAGAGAAATGTCTTTAAAAGAAATAAAAAAACAATTAGAGAAAAAAAGTACCTGATGTAGAAATTGAAGTATTTATTCATGGTGCGATGTGTATAGCTTATTCAGGAAGATGCTTGTTGAGTAACTATTTTACAAATCGTGATTCAAATAGAGGATTTGTGCACAAGATTGTAGATGGAATTATAAAGTAATTGCTGAAGGACATGAAGATAAAGGTGCGCATGATATAGTGGAAGAACATGGAGAAACATTTATATTTCAATGCAAAAAGACTTGTGTTCGATAGAATTTATTGATCAAATTATAGAAGCTGGAGTAAATTCACTAAAAAAATTGAAGGAAGAATGAAGAGTATTTTACTATAATTCAACAGTAGTAAAACAATATAAAAGAGCACTAGACTCATATTATTCAGGAAATTATAAATATAATCCAAATTGGCTTGAAGAATTGAAAACAATAAGTCACAGACAATATTCTAATGGATTCTATTTAGGGACCAACATCTGAAAAAGGATCAAAACTATGAAACAGGATTGTCATATAGCCAAACATATAGATTGATTGCAAATGTGTTGGATAAAGTGGATACAAATAAATATAAAATTCAAATTAGAAATAAAGCATTTGCGACAGATACATTTGAATTGATTAGACCTGAAGGAGATCCAATTCCGTTTCAAAGTAGCAAATTTCTTGAAATACTAAAAAAATGACGAATTTCAAGATGAAGTAAATCCAAATACAATAGCAATTATCGAAACTGATGTTGAAATGGGACCAATGGATTTGATAAGAATGAAATTACCTTTAGGAGTTTCTGATAGCGATATGGATACATCAGATTTAGGTTAAATTAAAATTCTATAACAGGTGTTATATTACTAATTGCTTGTAAATTTAATAATTTTAGAGTATAATATACTGGAATTTAATTTATTATTTAAAGAAATAATATTTTAGGAACTGAAAAAAATTAATAAAATTGTAAAAGAAAAGGTGGTAAAAATGAGAAAAAAATATTAGTAATCGAAGATGATCCTAAAATTTCTAGATTATTAGAGATTGAATTAAAAATTTGAAAGGATTTGATGTATTTTTTTGCTTATGACGGAAAAAGAAGGATTAAATATGGCAAAAATACGGTTCATACGATTTAATTTTATTAGACGTTATGTTACCAAAAAAATGAGCGGAATGGAAGTTTGTAAAAAGAATAAGAGAAACTTCACAAGTACCTATTATCATGTTAACAGCAAAAGATGAAATTAGTGATAAAATTGTAGGATTTGATTATGGAGCAGACGATTACATGACTAAACCATTCTCAAATGAAGAATTGTTAGCTAGAATAAAAGCTTTTATTGAGAAGAACTAAGAAAACAGTAGACCACAAAGGAATCTTTGAATATGAAGATTTAAGAATTAATTATTCTACATATGAAGTAACAAGAGGAGATACTTTAATTTCATTATCAAAAAGAGAATTTGAATTATTGGATTTCTTAGTATTAAATAAAGGTATTGTTTTATCAAGAGATAAAAATATTAGAAGAAGTATGGGGATTTGATTATATCGGAAATGATAACATTTTAGACTTATACATTAAATATTTAAGAGACAAAGTAGACAAACCTTATCAAAGAAAATTTATTCAAACAGTAAGAGGAATAGGATTTATCTTTAAATAGGAGATTTACTATGGGAAAAAAATAAAATTAGAAGACCGTATTTCTATGAATTACGCTCTTCTATTTTTTTCATATTGATTTTACTTTCTAATGTGACATTGGTTTATAGTCTAAAAGGTGCAAAGTGAAAAGTTGCGTAAGGAATCAGCCGCAAAGAAAAATAGAAGAGATAGAAAGTTATTTTGAAAGAGTTGAATTAATTGCAAAAACAGACGAAAAAGTTTGTCAATAGATTTTAATCCAACGATTGGAGAAGGTGGACAAAAAAATTTATCATACAAAAGCCTTTTTAATCCAGGTGAGGATAATTATCTGTATGTTTTTGAGATTTCAAATGATGTTTCTGATAAAGTACCGATAAATACTGTTAATTCAACGGATACTGATGAAGCAACGTTGTCAAATGAAAGAATATTGGAAGTTTTGCAAAAAGGCAAATATTGAAAGTGAAAACGAAAAAGGGAAAGTTCTTGATTTTGGTAAGAAAAAAATAAATATTTTACATTTAAAGTAAGTAAACAGATTAGAGGATTTACGTTTAATGTGTACACTTTAAAAAAATATTACGCAAGAAGACAAAATTTATAAAAAGATTGGAATATTTAGTGCTTATTTTCTCAATGATTGGAGTACTTATAACAATAATTATTTCAAAAATATTGAGTAAAGGCAATAACTAAAGCCAATAAAAAAATATTGTAAAAATTGCGAAAAATTAATAGTGAAGATTTGAAGAGAGAATTGAAGTTCCTAAAAGAGAAGATGAGTTGCAAAATTTGACGTTGATTATAAATGAAAATGTTAGATAGAGCTTGAGTTTTTCATTTGAGAATCAGACAAAATTTGTGTCAGATGCGTCTCATGAGTTGAGAACACCGTTAGCGATAATAAAAGGTTATGCAGAAATAATTAAAAAGCGACGATTGACGAATGAAGAAATTTTTGAGGAATCAATTGATTCGATTATAAATGAGACGGATAATATGAAATCTTGTTCAAAAATTATTATTTTTGGCGAAAAGGTGAAATTACGAAAATTAATACAAATTTCGTTAAAATTGATATAAATGAGATGGTTACTCAAATTTATTCAGACACTGTTATTTCTATGACAACGCATCAATTTCATTTAGAAAAAGGTGAAGATTTTAGCATTCAAGGAGATGAAACATTGTTACAACAAGCGATAAGGGCCTTGATTGAAAATGCAGTGAAATATTCTGAAAAAGGGACAAATGTGTATATAAAATCTGAATTGAGAGATGGAATTGGAAGAATTTCGGTGAGAGATGAAGGTGTTGGAATTTCTGAAGAAGATGCAAAAAGAGTATTTGATAGATTTTATCGGGTTGATCTTTCTAGAACTAAGGCTACTGGTGGAACTGGATTGGGTCTTGCAATTGTTAAACGGATTGTTGAAATTCATGATGGTAAAATAGAGGTAGAATCTAAAGTTGGAAAAGGGACAGAAATTATTATTGTATTGCCTTTAGAAGGGAAAAAAAGTGGAAGAAGTGAAAGAAGAAAAACCACAAAAACCATAAAAACAACATTTTATAAAAGTAATAGAAAAATTTAGAAAATAAATATTTGTGATATTTATTAAAAATGGTATAAAATTTTAGGAGGAAAAATGGCTAGAAAATATTTCGGAACAGACGGAATGAGAGGAGAAGCCAATAAAGATTTAACTATCGATTTAGTTACAAATTTGGGGCTAGCTCTTGGATATTATTTAAAAAAACATAGAAAAAAAGCAGGAAACCAAGAATTATTTTAGGGACAGATACTAGAATATCAGGATATATGATAAGATCAGCTTTGTCTGCAGGATTAAATTCGATGGGAGTACATATTGATTTTGTAGGAGTATTGCCAACACCTGGTGTGTGCTATTTGACAAGAAAATTAAAAAGCAGATGCAGGAATTATGATTTCAGCTTCTCACAATCAGTAAAAGATAATGGAATTAAAATTTTTTTAGCTCAAATGGGATACAAATTACCAGATAAAGTTGAAGAAGAATTAGAATCATTGATGGAAAAATAGAGAAAAAAATTATTGGAACATCAAGTAAGTGGAGATGATTTAGGTAGATTCAAATATGTTGAAGATGATATGAGAATTTATTTAGATTTCTTAGCTTCGACAGTAAAAACAAACTTCAAAGGTTTAAAAATCGTTATTGATGCAGCAAATGGTGCGGCTTACAGAGTTGCTTCAAAAATTTATCAAAAATTAGGTGCTGAGATTATTGTTATAAATAATATTCCAAATGGGAAAAAAATATTAATGTAAATTGTGGTTCAACTCATCCAGAATTATTGCAAGAAGTTGTAAAAGTTTACAAGGCTGATTTAGGATTGGCATTTGATGGAGATGCTGATAGATTGATTGCTGTTGACCATGAAGGAAATGTTATTAATGGAGATTTAGTAATCGCTATAATTGCTGGATATTTCAAAAAAACGTGGATTGTTAAATGACAATAAAGTTGTGACAACTGTTTTTAAGTAACATGGGATTTGAAAAAAATATTTAGATGAACAAGGAATTGGTTTGATAAGAGCTAATGTTGGAGATAGATATGTTCTAGAAAAAGATGAAAAGAGTATGGATTGAATATTGGTGGAGAGCAATCTGGACACATTTTAATGTTGGATTATAACACAACTGGAGATGGAGTTTTATCTTCAATTCAATTAGTTGCAGCACTTTTTAGAAAGTGGAAAAACTTTAAATGAATTAGTAAAAGATATTAAATTATGGCCACAAGATTCTAGAAATATAATGGTTTCTAAAGAGAAAAAGCTACTTGGGAAACTAACAAAGAATTAATTGATTTCATAAAAGAAAAAAGAAAAGAAATTAATGGAAAAGGTAGAATTTTTAGTGAGAGCTTCTGGTACAGAATCATTGATTAGAGTAATGGTTGAAGCTGAAAAAAACAAGAAACAGTTGATAAATATGTAGAAGAATTATCTAAAAAAAGTTGAAGAAGTTTTAGGATAATTTTTAAAAAGGACGATCTAAAAGGTTGTTCTTTTTTTATTTTATAAATTTATCGTTTGTGAGATATGTTTTGATAAAATTTTTGTGATATAATGTACTAAAAAAATAAAAAAATTTAAAAGTAGAAGAAAAGGTTGAGAATATGGAGCATAAGGAATTTGCTGAAGTGTATGACATTTTTATGAAACACGTTGATTATAACGGATGGTATAAGTTTTTGAGAAATTTTATGAAAAAGGAGAAGTCATTGATTTAGGGTTGTGGAACAGGAGAATTTATTTATAGATTTTTTTGAAGGATGACTTTTTCAGTAACTGGAATTGATTTATCAGAAAAAAATGTTGGAAGTTGCTGATAAAAAAAGTTGCAAGGGAAAAATTTAAAAAAATCAGAACTACAAATTGATAAAAGAGAATATTATTAATTATGAGAGTGAAAATGAGGGCAGATTACATAATTTGTAACTTTGATACTGTGAATTATTTAAAAGGGTGAAAAAGGAATTTATAAAATTTATTCAAAAAAAGTGAGAAAAAAATTTAAAAAGATGGATTACTAATTTTTTTGATGCTGTTGGTGAAGGGATATTTTGAGGAAATATTTGAAAAATGATATTTTTTTAGATGAGGAAGAGGAATATACAAGTATTTGGCGCCACGAACAGTTAAGTGCGAAAAACATCTTGTGGAAATAGATTTATTTATAAGACAAACAAAAGATGATAATTTATTCAGAAAAATATAATGATTTGCAATATAAATTTATTTATGATTTTGCTTGGATAATTGAAACTGCACAAAAAAATGGATTTGAAGTGGTGGATACGGCTAGTAATCCTGAATTTGGAGAAAAGTAGAATATTTTTTTATATTTAAGAAAAAAATAGAAATTTAGTGAATATTAATTTAAGGGATGAATAGAAATGAGTGCAAAAACAGAAGAAAAAAAGTGGAAAAAAATGAAACTGAAGATGAAAAAGAAAACAAAAGATTTATGAGATAGAAAAAAAGCTGGGAGACACAATAAAGATGAGATATTAAAGCGAAAAAGAAATAACGTATTAATGAAATATTTTTTTCGATTGCGACAAATATGATTTATACATTGTCAATGCCGATTTTTGTTGATGTTAGGGGAGTATACTTTACTATTGGAAAAATATGTGTTTAAACATCAGCAGCCGATAGTTTTGATTATATTTTTGATAATAGGAGCTTTTTCGGGTTATTGGTCGTTAATAAAAAGAAATTAATAATATTAAATAGGAAAATGAGAATTATACGAAAAAGAGAGTGAATATGCTAGAAAAATATACCAAAAGAAATAAAAAAATATATAAAAATTTCAATAATTTTAGCAATAGTAATTCTGTTAATAGGAATAATTTTTAACCGAGTAGAATTATATTTCGCATATTTTGTGGGTTCATTAATTTCTACAATAAATATTCTTTTTACTAATAAATGGCGTTCAAAAGATTTTTTTATTTAAAATCACGACCAAAATTGAGAGGAAATTTAGAATTTCTTAAAAGATTGATAATATTGGGAATTGGATTTTTTTAGTAGGATATGTGAGTAAAAAAATATTTCTCTGATTATCTCATTCAAAATCTTGTATTTACTGGCTTAGGAGCATTAAATTTTAAATTTTCAATTTTTATAAATCAAATGATTTTAATGTTTGCAAAAAAACGATAATAGGAGTATAATAGAAAGTGAAGAATTTGTAAAAGAATTTTTCAATTGCTTTTTAAATTAGAGAGAAAGGAGATAGAAGATGAAACAAAAAAATGACTAAGTTTATAATATTTTTTTGTTTGCGATGATGCTGAGTTGTTAATATTATCTTGGCTTTGATGTCGACTTTCTTGCCGATCAAATTCGTAATGCCAAGTGCAGTAGTTGAAGCACCACATTATTTTCATTTTGTTTTTGGTAAAATCAATTTTTCAATTAAAGCCAAACTGTTTTTAAATACTTGGGCAATAATGATATTGTTAATCATTATTTTGAAACTTGGAACTAAAAAAACATCAGTGTAACAAATCCAAGTAAGTTACAAAGTAATTTTAGAAGAATATTATAAATTTATTGAAAATACATTTTTGACAACATTTGGAGAAAAAGAAGAAAAAAATTTGTACCTTTTTTTCTCGGCTTTGTTCGCTTTTTATACTATTTTCAAATTTAAGTTTGTTTTTTTATTTCCGTTTATTCTAATGATTACAAAAAGAAAATGGAGTATATCATGTAGGTCATTTCTTTAGGACTCCGACAGCTGATCCAAATACAGCTATAGGGTTATCATTAGTAGTAATCTTTTTATTCTTGAGATTGTCAATAAAAAGAGGCGGATTTGTAGCATACTTAAAAAGTTTATTCGAACCTATGTGGTTTATGTTTCCAATAAATGTAGTTGAGATAATATCGAAAGTACTTAACACATCAATGAGATTATTTGGAAATATGTTGGCTGGACTTGTAATTGGTGGACTTTTATATAGTTTAGTCGGTCGTAATTTAATACAGTCAGCGACTAGAAATTTACTTCAAGGAAGTTTTTCTTTTTCAGTTGGTTGGCCGATATTATTACAATTATATTTGGATGGATTTATAGGGTATAGTACAAGCTTTTGTATTTACTATATTGTCATCAGTTTATATAGGGTGAAGCATTAGGAGAAGAGAACGAAGGAGAAGAATAAAAAAATTCTTTAAAAAAAGCAAAGTTTAAAAATTTAAAAAAATTAGAAATTTTAGGAGGAAAAAATGGGAAACTTAGTACAAGCAGCAGCATTATTAGGAGCAGGAATTGCAGCAATAGGAGGAATTGGAGCAGGATTAGGACAAGGGATTGCAACTGGATACGCAGTAGAAGCTATTTCTAGACAACCAGAAGCAAAACAAGACATTATGCAAACATTGATTACAGGGTTAGCAATTACAGAATCATCAGCAATTTATGCGTTAGTAATAGCATTCTTGTTAATCTTCTTAAAAGGATAATACTAAAAAAATCAAGGAGTGGAAATAATGAACGAGGGAGCAAAATTAGTAAATATAGATTTTACGATGGCTATTCAAATTATTAATTTTTTTAGTATTAGTTTATATCTTTTGGAGGGCGTTTGCTAAGAAAAATTGGGAAAGTGCTTGAAGATAGAAAAAATGGCATTATCTGAAATGGAAATCGTTGAAAATGAAAAAGCAAAATTAGAAGAACAAAAAACAGCGATTACTAAATTGAAAAAAGAATCAAAAAGAAGAGCAAATGATATTCTTATTAAAGCTGAAAGACAGGCTGATGAAAGAAAAAGATCAAATTGTATCTACAGCTATGGAAAAATAGAGATAGAATGATGATGAAAGCAGAAGCCGATATTGAGAAAAATGAGACTTAATGCTAAATTTGCACTTCAAAAAGAAGTTGGTCACATGGCAGCCGAACTTGCTGAAAAAAATAATTAAAGAAAAATGTCAAAGATAAACAGGATACGATAATAGATAATTTTTATTGAGCAAGTAGGGTGATTAATGTGGATAATAATATGATAGCTCAAAGATATGCTACAGCAATTTATGAGATTGCAAAAGAAAACAATAAACAAGATGAAATTAGAGAAATTTTTGAATTTATTGACTGAAAAAAATATAATGAGGATGAAAAATTTTAGAAATTTTTGAGTAATCAATTGTAACAACTGAAGAAAAAAAGAAAAATTTTTAAAAAAAGGCATTTAGTTTTATAAATCCAGAATCATTTCAATATAATTAATTATTTAGTTAGTAAAGATAGAATGAACTATATTTCATTGATAAGAGATAATTATGTTAGTTTTTTTGTATAAAGAAGAAAAGTAAATTACCAGTTGTAGCTATATTTACAAAAAGAATTATCTGAAGCACAAAAGAAAAAAATTAATAAAAAAATTAGAGAAGAAATATGGTAAAAAAATAGTTCTGAATCTTGAAATTGATGAAAAGCATAATTGGTGGAGGAATTATAAAAAGTTGGAAATGATGTAATAAATGGCTCTATCAAGCATCAAATTGAAGATATGAAAAGAATATTCTAGAATAGGAGGTGCTTTTTCTTGAGAATAAAACCAGAAGAAGTGAGCAAAATTATTCGTGAAGAAATTGAAAGCTATAAATCGACTCTGGATGTTTCTAATGTTGGAACGGTGTTGGAAGTTGGAGATGGAATAGCAAGGATTTACGGATTAAGTAATGCGATGTCAGGAGAATTATTAACATTTGAAAATGGTGTAGTAGGAATGGCATTGAATTTAGAGGAAAATAATATAGGAGCAGTAATTTTTGGTGAAAGCAGAGGGATAAAAGAAGGAAGTACAGTTAGAGGTACTGGAAAAGTAGCTGAAGTCCCAGCTGGAAATGAATTGTTAGGAAGAGTAGTTGACGCCTTAGGATCTCCTATAGATGGAAAAGGTGATATAACAGCTGATAAATATATGCCTATCGAAAGACAAGCATCAGGGAATTATCGCAAGAAAACCAGTTAGTGAACCATTACAAACTGGAATTAAATCAATAGATGGAATGTTCCCAATTGGTAAAGGTCAAAGGGAATTAATTATAGGAGATAGACAAACTGGTAAAAACAGCAATTGCAATTGATGCTATAATTAATCAAAAAGGAACAGGAACATTATGTGTATATGTAGCAATCGGACAAAAAGATCAACAGTTGCTCAAATATACAAAAAAATTAGAAGAAACAGGAGCATTAGAATATACAATAATAGTTGCTGCAACAGCATCAGAATCAGCTCCATTACAATATCTAGCACCTTATTCAGGAGTGGCTATGGGAGAATATTTTTATGGATCAGGGTAAAAATGTTTTGATTGTTTATGATGATTTATCGAAACACGCCGTTGCTTATGAGAAATGTCTCTATTATTGAAAAAGACCACCTGGAAGGGAAGCATTCCCTAGGGGATGTATTCTACTTACATTCAAGATTACTTGAAAGAGCAGCAAAATTAAGCGATAAATTAGGGTGGAGGTTCAATAACAGCCTTACCAATTATTGAAACAAAAAGCTGGAGATATTTTCGGCATACATTCCAACAAATGTAATTTCAATTACAGATGGACAAATATTCTTGGAAACAGACTTATTTAATTCAGGATTCAGACCAGCAATTAATGCAGGGGTTTTCTGTATCAAGGGTTGGAGAAACGCTCAAATAAAAAGCAATGAAACAGGTTGCTTCAAAAAGTAAAATTGGAATTAGCTCAATATAATGAATTGTTGGCATTTACACAATTTGGATCAGACCTTGATAAAAGCAACTAGAGATCAATTAAATAGAGGTGCCAGAATTATGGAAGTGCTAAAACAAGCACAATACACACCTTATGCAGTTGAAGAACAAGTTATTTCGTTTTATAGCGTAACAAATGGTTTCTTTGATGATATTCCAGTTGAAAAAAAGTTAGAAATTTTTGAAAAAAATCGTTAATTGAAAGTATGAGAAATAATAGTGATATTTTAGGAAAAAAATATTAGATAAAAAAACAATTAACAGATGATTTGAGACAAGAAATAGATGAGTTTATCAAACAATATAAAAAAGAATACATTCTTAGTTAGTAGGTGAAAGCAAATGGGTGCAAACATGAAGGAAATAAAGAGAGAATTGACAGTATAAAAAAATACAAGTCAAATCACTAATGCAATGAATATTGTATCATCTACAAAATTTAAAAAAATTTCAGGTTCTTACACTGAAATCAAGAAAAATATGCAGAAGCAATAGACTTAGCTTTCGATAATCTAGTAGCAAGTTTAAAAGGAAATAGATTTGTTATTTTTGATGGAAAAGAGAAGTAAAAAAAGTCGGAATAGTTGTAATGACTTCTGACAGAGGTCTTTGTGGAAGTTTTAACTCTGTTACATTGAGAAAAATTAGATGAAATGATAAAGAGATTTAAAAAAAGAAGGAAAAAGAAGTTTCAGTAGTAACAATTGGGAAAAAAAGCAAAAAGATTACTGTAAAAAAATAGAGAAATTCAAGTAGACAGTGAGTATGTTCAATTAATTCCTGAAACAATGTTTGAAAAAAAGGGAAAAAAATAAGTGAAGATATTACACAATTTTTACTTAAATGATTTTTTTATGATGAAGTATATTTGATTTATTCTAAATTTGTTTCGGCAATAGAATATAACATTCAAATTGAAAAAAATTGCTTCAATTGAGAAAAAAAGAAAAATCTTCCAACAAAAAGAATATGTATTTGAACCTTCGGAAGATCAAGTTTTAACAGCTTTTTATTCCAAAAAGTTTTGAATATTAAACTTTATCAATCATTATTGGAAAAATTCAGCAAGTGAACATTCAGCAAGAATGTCAGCTATGAAAACAAAGCCAATGATAATGCAGCAGATATGGTTAAAAAGATTAACAGTAGATTATAATAGAGAAAAGACAAACAATGATTACGCAAGAGTTGACTGAAATTGTAAGTGGTTCTCAAGCATTAAAAATAAGAACATAATTGTAAAAGGAGGTTAAATAGTGGCTAATATAGGAAAAACTAGTTCAAGTTATCGGACCAGTTATAGATGTAAAATTTGAAAACAGAGTTACCTGATATTTATAATGCCTTAGAGTTAACTAATGAAGATGGAACAAAAATTAGTAGCAGAGTTCATTCTCATAATGGAAACGGAATTGTAAGAGCAGTTGCGATGTCAGGGACAGATGGTTTGAAAAGAGGACTAGATGTAGTAGATACTGGTAAACCAATTCAAGTACCAGTAGGAAGACCGACATTAGGAAGAATATTTAACGTATTAGGAGAAACAGTTGATGAAGGTGAAGCTTTAGGAGCAGATGTTACTAGAAATCCAATTCATAGAGAAGCACCATCATTCGATGAACAAGGAACAGATACAGAAATCTTGGAAACAGGAATTAAAGTAGTGGATTTATTAGCACCTTACTTAAAAGGTGGAAAAATTGGATTGTTTGGTGGAGCTGGAGTAGGTAAAACCGTATTGATTCAAGAATTAATTAATAATATTGCAAAAGGTCATGGAGGACTTTCGGTATTTGCGGGAGTTGGAGAAAGAACGAGAGAAGGTAGAGACCTTTATAACGAAATGACTGAAAGTGGAGTTATTAACAAAACAGCATTAGTGTATGGACAAATGAATGAACCACCTGGTGCAAGACTTAGAGTTGGATTAACAGCTTTGACAATGGCAGAATACTTCAGAGACAAAGAAGGACAAAATGTGTTGTTATTTATTGATAATATCTTTAGATTTACACAAGCTGGAGCGGAAGTATCAGCATTATTAGGAAGGGTTCCATCAGCAGTTGGATATCAACCTAATTTGGCAACAGAAATGGGTGCTTTACAAGAAAGAATTACATCAACAAATACTGGATCAATTACATCAGTTCAAGCAGTATATGTACCAGCCGATGACTTGACTGACCCTGCACCAGCAACAACATTCGCACATTTGGATGCGACAACAGTATTATCAAGACAAATTGCATCACTTGGAATTTATCCAGCAGTTGATCCACTTGATTCAACATCAAGAATCTTGGAACCTGAAATTGTTGGAAATGAACATTATCAAGTTGCAAGAAATACTCAAAAAGTATTACAAAGATACAAAGAATTACAAGATATAATTGCAATTCTAGGTATGGATGAATTAGATGAAGAAGATAAATTAGTTGTTAATAGAGCAAGAAAAATTCAAAGATTCTTCTCACAACCATTCGCTGTAGCTGAACAATTTACTGGTATGAAAGGTAAATATGTTCCTTTAAGAGATACAATTAGAGGTTTAAAGAAATCCTTGATGGATTGCATGATGATTTACCAGAACAAAGCTTTCTTATACGTTGGAACGATTGAAGAAGCTGTTGCAAAAAGCAAGAGAGTTAATGGCTGAGTAAAGGGAGATAATTATGGCAACAGAATTTATTGCAAAAGTAGTTACACCAGAAGGATTAGTTTTTGAGAAACCAGTAACATTTTTGAGAATTAGAACTGAAACAGGAGATATAGGGATATTGGCTAAACATATTAATTTTATTTCTCCAATTGGTTCAGGCGAAATGTTAGTCCGTGAAAAAGATAATAAAGAAACATCATATTTTCTTTAAACGGAGGTTTTTTTAGAAGTTAGACAGGATAAAGTAGTTGTCCTTGGTGAAGAAGTTCTTGAAGCAGAAAAAAAGCAGAAGCTATTAGAATGGCTAAAAAGCTGCAATCGAAGCTTCAAAAACGAAATAAAAATACATGAAGAACAAGATATTTTAGGAACTAAGAAAAAAATTCAAAAGTAATTTATTGAGAAAATAAGAAATCCATATTATTTATGCGATTTTGATGCTTATTAATGGATGGAGCTATTTCTATTTTAGCTCCATACTTAATAGGTTAAATAAATATTTGAAAAAAATGTTTGGAAAGTAATTAGAGCAGTCTTTAGTACAAAAAAATTCCAATTAGAAAAAAACTTAAAATATAATTCTTCTTATAGTTATATTTACAGAGATTTAATTTTATATAATTAATTTTATAAAAAAATAAGTTTTACATAAAAAAATTTGACTTTGTGAAATATTTATGATATACTTTAAAGTATAGAGTATGAAAAGACATATAAAAAAATTAAAATTGGAGGCTTTTAAATGAGTAAAATGAAAAAAATTGTCAAAGAAAAAAACAGAACATGTAGAACATATAGCAAAAAAAGTGAGTACTGAAGAAGATAAAAAAAGTTTTTGTTAAAGATTTGAAAAAGAGGAAAACATCAATGAAAGCAAAAATCAAAAGAATCAAAATCGGAAAAGAAGAAGAAAAGCAAAAAGAGAATCAAAGTAAGAAAAATCTCCAAGAGCTTCTTATTATAGAAACTATCCAAACAAAAAAATTAATAAGAGTTTTAAATAGAAGAACAAGAAAAATTTAGAGCTTTAAGTTTTAAATATAGAGATATAAATGCTGAAGAAATTGAAAAAAAGATTAGTTGAAACTGAAATAAATAAATCTAAATTTGTTAGAGGATCTGAACATGTTGGAGTATCAAATAAAGAAGATATTTATTTCGATAAAAGCATTCTTGCCAAGTGCTTATTTTTGTAGATGAAGCAGTGCTTATGCCTAAAAAAATCCAACTACATTGTATGTATATTGGGAAATAGAGAAGAAACATTTAATAGATTGGCACAAAATAATCATGTTGTAGATAATATTATTATAAAATTATTTAAGGATGGACATGAATACAGAAAAAAATTGTAAGACATGAAAGAATAGGTTCACATTATATACTTGATGTTGACACAAGTAAAGATTATGAAGTATTTATAGGGTATGAAGATGCTTATGGAAATTTTGCAGAAGTTGCACATTCAGAAAAAAAGTAATTGCACCATCTGATAAATTATCAAATAACTTTGATTTGTTGTGGGGAACAGTGAAAGAGGATAAAAATACAAATCAAGTAATTAAATACATAAATACACCTACATTAAGTGATGAAAAATAAAGAATTCTATGAATTATCTGAACAAATGGATAAATTTGGTAAAAATTATCGGAATCAGATTATGAAGAATTTACTATTGAAGTATTAAGAAGATTAAGAAAAATAGGAGCTTCAGAAAGTATTTTAGAAATAGAAACTGATAAAGTTAGAACAAAACCAGATAGATTATTAATGACAGGTGTAAGAAGTTCGTAATAATTTTTTTATGAAAAAAATAAAAATAGGAAATTAAAATTTAGATAAATATTAATAAAAACCTATGTAGCAGAAGTTTTAGTACATAAATTTAGAGAGGTAATAATGAAAAATAGTTGTTTATGGTGCTGGAGTTATGGCACAATACGTGAAAAGATTCAATTATAAGTTCAAATAATGAGTTTGTTGGATTTGTTGATCCATTAGGAAATGGAGATTTCAAAAAATTAAGTGGAGAAAATGTAGATTATGATGCGATTATTGATTTTTCACATTTTACTTTAATTGATGATGTTCTAGAAGCGGCTGTTTCAAAAAATGTACCTGTAGTTATAGCAACAACAGGACATACACCAGAACAGTTGAAAAAAATAGAAGATGCATCAAAAAAAATACCATTGATTAAAGCGACAAATACCTCACTAGGAGTAACTGTTTTAAACGAAATAGTAGCTTATGCAACAAAATTATTGAGTGATTTCGATATTGAAATAGTTGAAAAGCATCATAATAGAAAAATTGATGCACCAAGTGGAACAGCAAATACGTTGTTAGAAGTGGTAGAAAAGAATTTAGATGGAGATTACAGAGTCGTTTACGGAAGAGAAGGAGAAAGTAAAAGACAACCTAAAGAAATTGGAGTTCATTCTATAAGAGGTGGAAATATTGTAGGTGAACATACTGTGATTTACGCAAAAAATGATGAAATTATAGAAATAAAACATGAAGCTTTGTCAAGAAAAAAATGTTTTTCAGACGGAGCTGTAAAAAGCTATTCTTTATTTAAAAAGGTAAAACCAGCTGGAAGTTATGAAATGAAAGATGTTTTAGGGATAAATAAATAGATTATTGAATACTAAAAAAATAGGAGATGAAAATGACAGAATTAGAAAGATCAAAAGAGATTATACAATTTATAGCAAATGCTGAAAAAAACTACACCAGTTGAATTGTATACAGATGAAGAAATAAAAGAGACTCATTCTTGTAAAGTTATAGGAAAAAGATGGATTGAAAATAGTATTTGGAGATTGGCAAAAATGTTGAAAAAAGTTATAAAAGATAATAACTTAACAAATTACTATTTAAAAAAATGATAGAAGAAATTCAGGAGTTCCTATGCTTGATATTAAAAAAATATTAATGCAAGAATTGAGCCAGGAGTTTATATCAGAGATAAAGTTTCAATCGGAGATAGAGCAGTTATCATGATGGGAGCTGTTATCAATATTGGTGCTGAAATTGGTGAAGGGACAATGATTGATATGAACGTTGTTCTTGGTGGAAGAGCTAAAGTTGGTAAAAACTGTCATATTGGAGCTGGAGCAGTGTTAGCGGGAGTTATTGAGCCACCTTCAGCAGATCCTGTAGTAGTTGAAGACAACGTTGTTATCGGAGCAAATGCAGTTGTTTTTAGAGGGAGTTAGAGTTGGGAAAAGGTTCAGTTGTGGCAGCAGGAGCGGTTGTTACTGAAAATGTACCAGAAAATGTAGTTGTAGCGGGAACACCAGCTAAAATTATTAAAAATGTAGATGATAAAACAGCATCTAAAACAGAATTAGTTGAAGAATTGAGAAAATAATAGAGAGTTTAAATAGTTGATTTTTACTACCTTTAAGGAATTTAAAAAGGTTTTAGTGCAGTTTTTAGAAAGTTATTTCTAAGGTTTGTGTGATAGAATAACTCAATTCGTTAAAAAAATAATAAAAAAATTAAAAAAATAAGAGGAGAAATATTTTTCGATATTATATAAATATTTGTGATTTAGTTTACTTAATTTATTAAGTAAAAAAAGATTATGAAGTATTTTTATTATAAAAGAGAATATTAGTTTAGGAGGAAAAAAATGAAAAAAATTATTACTAGTGGGAGCATTATTAGGAGCAAGTGCGTTATCTTTTTGCAGATGCAAAAAGTGATTATCAAAATGCAGAAAAATTTAGCAAAAGATAAAAAAGTTGAACAAGCAGTAAAAAGTATTAGAAAAAGTAGTAAATTCAGGAGATGCAACTTATGTAACAAAAGCTAATTTCCAATTAGGACATATTACTTAGGGAAAAATAATATACCTACAGCTAAAAAAATATTTATTATCAGCTTGGAATGATGGAAAAAAACTGTTACAGAAGATACTGTAGAAGCTGCAAGATTATTATACTTAATCAGTCTTCAAGAAAAAAATATTAAAGGAGCAGAAAAATTATATTTCTTGGGCAGATGAAAAAAACTCAAAGGAGCAGATGGAGATTTAGCTTCAAGTTTAATTATCTTCTATTTTGAAAAATGGAATGCAATCAAAAGGTCAAGCAAGATATAATAAAAGCAATGTCATCTTCAAATGTAGATTACAAAGCATATATAAATTATAATGTTGGTCAATATTATTTAGGAAAAAAATAATCTTCCAAATGCTAAAAAAATATTTAAAAGATTCATATAGCAGTGCATCAAAAGAAGCTAAATTACCAGCAGGATACCTTCTTGCACAAATAGCATTAGCTGAAAAAAATAACGCAGATGCGGAAAAAAATATTTAACTGAAATGAATACAATTACAAAGTGGAAAAAAATGCACAAATTTTTAGGAATGTTAGGGTTCACATTACTTACAAACAAATAACTTAACAAAAAGCTGAAGACTACTTGAAAAAAAGCAGCAGCAGCAGATCCTAAGAGCAATGATGCAAATATCTTATTGTTAGCAATTTATGAATCAAAAAAATGATACAGCAAATGCTACTTCAATCTATAATAAATTGAAAGCAAAAGCGCCTACAACAGTAAATAAAGAATTAGGAATTTTCTATGCAGGATTAGGAAGTCCTCAATTATCTGAAAAAAATACTTACAAAAAAAGCTATTACTGAAAAATAAAGATAACCAAGCTAAAAGCAATGTTAGGGACAATTATATGCTCAAATGGGTAAAAAAAGCTGAAGCAGTTAAATTATTAAAAAGAAGCAGTTGCAGCTAAAGTACAAGGAGCAGACCAAATCTTGAAACAAGTAGAAGCTATGAAATAGTTATAAATAGGACTAATATTTAAATATTATAAATAAAGATGTGAATTTATTTTATTATATAAAATGGTAATTAATAAATTCATATCTTTTTATTTTTTTAAGAATTTTTTTGGTATAATATAGGAGAAATATTTGTAGGAATAAATTGTTTTTTTATAAATTGATATTGAAAAAAATTTGAGAAGAATTGTACGTGATGTTACAATTTATGAGAATTAAAAAAAGTATTAATTTTAAAGGGAAATTTGATTTTTTTACAGATATGAAAAAAATTACGAAAGGAGAGAGGGAATAAATTGAGGGGAAATTTTTAAGAAATTTGAGAAATTTGAAGATTTAAAAATTTTGTAATGAAGAGAATTGAAATAAAAATTAGAAAAGGAGAGAGGTTATGGCTAGAAAAAAAGCAGATGATAAAGATATGTCAGATAAAAAGTAAAGTTTTAGATTTGGCGTTGAAGCAGATACAAAAAGAATATGGTGAAGGTTCGATAATGAAACTTGGGGAAAACCAAAAAATGAATATTAGAGCTATTTCGACAGGAAGTTTGAATTTGGATATAGCTTTGGGAATTGGTGGAGTTCAAGAGGTAGAATTATCGAAATTTATGGGGCTGAATCATCAGGGAAAACGACTTTGGCGTTACATATTATCGCAGAGGCACAAAAAGAAGGTGGAATTGTAGGATTTATTGATGCGGAACATGCGTTGGATCCAGTTTATGCGAAGGCTTTGGGAGTGAATATTGATGAATTGTTGATTTCACAACCAGATACAGGGGAACAGGCTTTAGAGATTGCGGATATGCTTGTTAGAAGTGGAGCTATGGATGTAATTGTTGTCGATTCAGTAGCGGCTTTGGTTCCAAAAGCTGAAATTGAAGGAGAAATGGGAGATCAGCAAATGGGATTACAAGCTAGATTGATGTCAAAAGCGTTGAGAAAATTGACTGGAAGTATTTCAAAATCAAATACTGTAATGATTTTCATAAACCAAATTAGAGAAAAAATCGGCGGATTCTCATTTGTTCCAGGTGTTCAAACTACAACATCAGGTGGTAGAGCGTTGAAATTCTTCTCGACAGTGAGAATGGAAGTTAAAAGAGTAGGTTCTGTAAAACAATCTGATGAAGTAATTGGAAGTGAAGTTTTAGTTAAAGTAACGAAGAATAAAGTTGCACCGCCATTTAAAGAAGCTAGATTTAATATAATGTATGGAACTGGAATTTCTCGTATTGGAGAAGTTTTGGATGCGGCGATAGATTTAGGAATTGCGGCTAAAAGTGGAGCTTGGTTTCAGTTATGGAGATGAAAGACTTGGACAAGGTAGAGTAAACGTTGAAAAAATGTTGCAAGAGAATAAAGAATTGTATGGAAGATTGGAAAAAGAAGTTCTTGAAGCGATAAGACCAAAATCAGATGTTCTTGAAGAAGAAGTTAAAGTAGAAGCATCAGAAACACCAGAAGAAGCGCAATCAGAAGAAGTAAATGAAGATAATTAAAAAAATTCAAAGAAATAAATTGTATTTGGATAATGAGGAAATAATGGATGTAAGTCCGTTAATAAGGCAGAAAGTATAATTTGAAAGTGAATGATGATATTGAAAGCCTCTATGATGACATTTCATATGAGGCTTCTCTTGAAAAAGGGATATTTATAATTTCTTTGAAGGATAGGACAAAAGAAAAGAACTTCAGACAAAAATTAAATGAAAAAAATATTTTAATACAAAAAAATGGTTCAAAAAGCTGTACAAAAATTGGAAGAACTTGGATACATTAACGATTTAGATTATACCATAAGCTATATTAATAATAGAAAAATATGGAAAAAAATAGAATTTCATATAATTTATTTCAAAAAGGGTATAAACAGAGAGACGATTGATAAAAGCCTATAATATAATCGAAGAGGAAATGGAAAAAAATATTGAAGATAGAAAAATTGGAAAAAGGCAATATTGAAGCATAGAAAAAAACTTTTGGTCAATGATGAGGAAAAAGGATACAAGTTTGGAAGGGAAAAATGAAAAAGGTTAAAAGAGGAACAAAAAGTGATTCAAAGTCTTGCAAGACAAGGATTTGAGATAGAAAAAAATTTTTTTCAAAAACTAAAGGAATTTAAGGAAAGTGGTTTTGAAGAATAAAAATAAGAAAGAAGGTAGGAAAAATGAGAACGATATTTTATCATATTATACTTTGTGGAACATTTATTTTTCGGACTGTTTTCTAGATATCCGTACTTGTGGTTTCATAAAGATCCTGAAAAAAAGATATAGATTTGTAACAAAAAAACTAATAAAAATTTGGGGAGACATATTTTATGGGGAGCTGCGAGTAAAGTTAACGTGATTTACAAAAGTGAAGCAGTAAAAAAGGAAGTTGAGAAAATTAGAGATACGAGAGAAGCTATTGTTTTGATTTCGAATCATCAAAGTAATACGGATATTCCTGTTTTATCTGCATATTTACCAATTGATTTTTCGTTTATTGCAAAAAAAGAAATGAGAAAATGGCCATTAATTGGGTATTGGATGAAGTGTCAGGATTGTATCTTTTTGGATAGAAAAAATCCGCGTCAAGGAATGAAAAGATATGAAAGAGCAGAGAAAAAAATTGCAAATGGACATTCATTCGTGATTTTTTTCCTGAGGGGACAAGAAGTGAAGATGGAAAAGTTGGAGAATTTAAAAAGGGAAGTTTTAAATTGGCGTTAGATTCTAATGCGAGAATATTGCCTGTGACTTTAATTGGGACTTATGATATTCAAAAAAAATCTAGCTTGAAAGTTACGCCTAATAAGAATGTGAAAATGGTTGTGGATATGCCGATTAATTTGGATGAGTTGTCGAGGGAAGACAAAAAGAATATTCATAGCTATGTAAATAATATAATAAAAGAAAATTTTGAAAAAAATATAAATAAAACTTTTTGTGACTGTTACAATATAAAGTTAGTGAGATATAAATAATATTAAATCTGTAAAAAAATATTTTATTAAAAAAATAAGAAATTAGAAATATGAAGGGAGAAAAATCATGAAAATATTTCTTGCAACTAAAAAAATAAAGGGGAAAAATTGAGGATTTTAAAAAAAGTTGACAGAGGACATGGATATTGAGGTTGTGACAATTTTGGATAATATTGATATACCTGATGTTGTGGAAGATGGAGATACTTTTGAGGAAAATTCTGCGAAGAAGGCTCTTGAGATTGCAAAATATACTGGAATTGTGACAGTTTCAGATGATTCAGGGTTGTGTGTAGACTATTTGAATGGTGCTCCTGGAGTTTATTCTGCTAGATATTCAGGAGAAAATGCGACTGATGAGAGTAATATGGATAAATTATTGGAAGATTTGAAAGATGTTAAGAAAGAAGATAGAAAAGCTCATTTTGTTTCGGTTGTGACAATTGCGTATCCCAATGGGGAGTATCAGTCTTTTAGAGGAGAAGTAGAAGGAGAAATTCTTTTTGAAAGACAAGGAAATAATGGATTTGGATATAATCCGATATTTTATTCGAAAGAACTTGGGAAATCTTTTGGAATGGCAACAATGGATGAGAGAGTGAGTGTTAGCCATAGAGGAAGAGCTTTTAGGAAGTTGAAAGAAGAAGTGCTAGATAAACTGTCTTAATTTTTATTAATAAGTTAGCATAGGTTAGTTTCTGTGAAAAAAATGGAGATTGACCTTTTTTTATTAATATAAGTATTATTTTTTTGAGATAAAGTAGAGAAAAAAATTTTTAAAAAGGAATGAAAAAAAGGCATAAATATTTTTAGTAAAAAAATTATTGTTTTTCATTTTTCATGGTATACTAGGATTGAGATAAGGAGAGGAGATAAAAGCATATCGAAGAAATATAAGAATCAAAAACTTTTCGATTATAAACAAAAATTTTTCATAATTATAGGAAGGATTCAATCAAAAAAATTAAATAAAAAAATTGTTTAGTGGTTTAAACCTTGATTTTTAAATTAAATTTAAAGAAGGGTTTACATTTTATGGTTTTAAAGCATATCTATTAAATTATTAGTGATTTTTTTATTCCGAATGAGGAATATGAGGTGATAAAAAAATGTCAAATAATTTAAAAACAATTGTCAAAAAGATTTGAAGGCTTTTGCAAAAAGATGTAAAGATTTCCGCTATACAGAACAAGCACTACTCGCATTTTTTTGTTAACTGGAATACTTACATTCTCTGAAATTGCTGGAGCACCGACTACGGTTGCAATTAAAAAAATCAAAGACAAGAAATAAACACATCAATAAGCGATATTCATCGTGAATTTAAAAAAAGCAAGAACAGAAAATGATAAATTAATAAAAGATTACAACTTAGAATTGATTAAATTAATGGAACAAGGAGATCATGTAGTTAAATCTCCATGGAGTTCTTGGCAATATGCAGCTAATGGATTTTTATAACGATTGGCAAGGTCGATATAAAGGTCGTGGGGATAAAGAGGAAAAAAATATCCGTATGAAGGAATATTTACGAGAAGTGAAGATCCTTATGAAAGAAATATATCATTGGATAGTAAAAAAATATTCAACATTATCAAATTCATTTGATTCAAAAGTCAGCGTTGAGTAATAGAAGAGAATTAATAAAAAAATATGGAATAGCTAGTACAGAACCAGTGAGAGAACCAATAGTAGCTTTTGATGTAAATGCATCAATTCACCCGAGAAATATTAACAAATCAGCAATTGTGATAGCAAGTAAAACTGCAATTACACCAGAAGTGCCTGAAGCAATTAAATTTACACCTCCTAAGCCGGTTATTAGTATTCCGAAAGGATCCATATACACCTAATCCGCCTACATTTGCGATAGTTTTGGGTGCGGATTGTAATGAAGGATGTAATTCATCTGGAGTTGTTAGACAAAATACAAAAGCAAGTTTTTTGGCTTCAACAGACAATCAAAGTAATCAAAATATTGATGTTATACTTCATTATACATGGAAATACAACAATTTAGCTGAAAAAAATCTTATGCTTTTAAAATGTATAAAGGAAACAGATACACAAACATTACCATCTCTGACTGAGTGGAAATACATATTATTTTTAATTCATATAATTTTGGAAATGGTACAAAAAGAATTTGCTAATGCAATTGAAAAATTCTGAAGGAACAGATAGAAATCATCAGTATTTTTTTATAGGAGGTTCTAGATTTTGGGAAATAGATAATCATACTGGTACTGCTACTTATGAAATTCCTAATGGAAAAAACTGTGAGTCTTGGAGGAATTTTAACTTTAGCAATGGTTTCTCAAGAAAATGGAGCAACACTTAAAAAAATAGTGGTACAATAACAGATATAAAATGAAAAAGATGATGCTTATATACAACAAATGCCTTATGATACTGGTCAAAATTACAAATTAATATACGGACCTAATGATACTCCGTATCAAGTTAAAAGAAGTTCAGATGGTTATGTCGGATATAAAGTTGGTATAGCACAAGTTGAAGAAAATAGTAGAAGTGGATGGAATTCATATGGAACAAGTGCTGGAGCATTAGCTGGAACTCGTTGGGCGAAATGGGAAGATCAAAAATTAGAAAATAACGGAATCATTGATTTTAGAGGGGGAAAATCAATAGGGATGTATGTTTATCGTCCACAACAAGCTAATAGTTACGACACTACATTAACTTATGTTAAAATGTTGAATACAGCAAATGGGAAAATCCAATTGAGTGGAGCAGAAAGTTATGGTATGAAATTAGCATCTAGATCAGATTCCAGTGCTGAAATGAAAAATATGGGAGAAATAGAGCTTAGAGTAAATCCGAATGGTTCAGACAAAGCTGACAATTCAGCAGCAATGGCATTAATGGAAGATGAAAGTGTTACAAATAATGTAAGTATGGCTAGAGGAAAAGCAGTTAATGAAACAACTACTGGATTAATTAAACTTTCAGGAGTACAAAATTCAATAGGAATGTTCGTTAACATAAATTCTGACATGACAAATAAAGGTAAAATAAAAATAGATTCAACAATAGCAGAAGCTACAACTGATCAACCTATGAATATAGCAATGAGAGCTGATTATGGAACTGGACATGGAGGAACTGCAACAGTTGGTTCAAATGCAGAAGTCATAAATGATACAGCAGGTGAAATTACTTTGAAAGGAACTTACGCAATTGGACAATTAGCGAGAGTTTCTACAGCTACGAATAAAGGTAAAATATTAACTGATACAGATATTAAAAATTCAATTGGTATGTCAACTTTAGGTGGAAAACTTACTAATGAAGGAACAATAACATTAACAGGAAGTGGAGTTTCAAAAAATATTGGAGTATTTTTAAATAGTTATACATTAAATGGAACTACTTATAATCCAACAGGTGTATTAGGAGCAAATAGTGCAATAACAGTGTCAGGAGATAGTTCTACAGGAATATTAATTAATGGTTCAGCATCTACAGCAACTCCAGCTACGGCAACATTGGATTACGGTGGAAATGTTACAGTTACTGGAAATGGAGTTTCTGGAATGACTATTGGAGATAATAATAATGGTAAAGCAGAAGTAACTGTAAAAAATGATGGTAAAGTAACAGTAAATAATGGGGCAAATCCTTCTGATGTATATCAATATACAAGTGGTACTAACACAATCAAACAAGGTTCTTATGGTATTGTTGTAAGCAAAAATTCGAAACTTGTAAGTGATGGAACTCATAATGTTGAAGTAGACGTTAATGTAAAAGGAACCTGAATCAATCGGATTATACGCAGGAGAAAATGCAATTTTAGAAGTCGGAAAACATACGGTGAAAAAGCTGATGAAGGTGCAGTAAACTATGATGCAGATAAAGGTACTATTAGATTAAAAGGTGTAGGCGATGCGACAACAGGTCAAAAATCATTGTTATTCTATCTTGGGGATAATGGTACAGGTAAAGTTTATATAGATGGAACAATGACAGCTAAAATTGAAGGTGGAGCTAATCCTAATTTGAGAGGAACAGCATTTTATTATGTAGGAACTGGAAGTAGTCCTTTTGGAGCAACTGAAATTGGAAACTGGGCAAAAAATAATTTTGGAGATGGAACAACTTCTACTTTAGGACATTTGACATTAGACATGGAAGCTGATTCTAGATTATTTATCGCACAAGGTGTTGGAATGAATTTATCTGATACTACAGGAGACACTGTTTCGATTGCGACAGGTGTTCATTTTACTCCTACAAGTACTAATTACAAGACATTTATGTTGTATCGAAGCCAATTAACAATTAATCAAGATGTAAACTTAGATAATAGTACAGATGCGTATAATCAACTTGAAATTTCAAATTCATCAATAACAAATGCTAATACGAAGACAATAACAGGAACTACTAATAAACAAGTTGCAATGGCTCAAGAAAATAATAGAATATATCCTAGAAGTGATGTTATATTATCAAATGAAGGTAAAATTAATTTAAGTGGTACAGAATCTACAGGAATTTATGGAAAATATGCAGAGTTGTATAATAAATCGAATGGTGAAATAACAATGGGTGATAAATCAACTGCGATTTATGGACTTGATGATTCAATAGTAGAAAATAGAGGTAAAATTACAATTGGTTCTAATTCAACAGGATTGTATTCAGAAGGATCTACTAGCCAAAGGTATAAAAAAATTCTGGAACTATAGAAACTTCTGGAAATGACTCAGTTGCAATTTCCTATAAACCGGATGCGACACTTGGTGCGGGAGTTGTTGTAGAAAATACAGGAACAATTAATTTATTAGGTGATAGAAATACAGGAATTTATGCGACTGGAACACCAGGATATACAGCTAAAAATAGTGGAACAATAACATTGGGAGATTCTGCAACAATTAGTAGTCCTAATGTTGGACTTTACACAGATCATAATGCTGTAACTCTTGAAAATACAGGAACAATCAATTCAGGAAAAAATACAATTGGAATTTATGGTTATGGAGTAAATAATTCTGGAGATTTGAATGTTGGAGATGCAGCAGTTGGTATTTATTCACAAAATGGCAATGTTAATTTGACAGGTGGAACTATTACGACTGGAACAGATGAAGCAGTTGGAGTTTATACAGTTGGAAATTCACAAGTTATTACAAATAATGGAACAAACTTTAACTTTGGAGATAATTCATTTGGATTTGTAAATGTAGGAAGTGGAAATACGATAGCTTCAAATATTTCAAATGTTGGACTTGGAAAATAAAGATGTCTATATTTATTCAAATGATACAGCAGGAACTGTAACAAATAATACAAATATTTCTTCTAGTGGACAAGAAAACTATGGAATTTATTCAGCAGGAATAGTAACGAATAATGGAGATATTGATTTATCAGGAATAGGAAGTGTTGCAGTTTATAGTGTTAAAGGTGGAACAGCCACAAATACAGGAACAATCAAAGTAGGAGCTTCAGATACTGTAAATGATTTATTCTCAATTGGTATGGGTGCTGGATACGGTACAACTGACACAGGAAATGTAATAAATAATGGAACAATTATTGTAAATGGAAAAAATAGTATAGGAATGTATGCAAGTGGAGCAGGAAGTACAGCTACGAATAATAATAATATTGTATTGAATGCAGATAATACAACAGGTATTTATGCAGATGAAGGAGCAACAGCTATTAACACAGGAACAATAACAAGTTCTGGAACACATTCGAATATAGTAGGAGTTTACTTAGGAAGAAATTCTACACTTAATAATACAGGAGTTATTAATATCAATGGAGCAAATGGAGTTGGAGTTTACTTAAAGGGAGGAACAATAGCTAACTACGGTACTATTACTGTAAATGGAAGTAACGATCGTTCTAAGACAATATTTAAATTTACAACGCCTCCGACAGGAAAATCAATGGGTAGTGCTGTAATAAATGCACCAGCAAGAGCTCAAACAGCAACTGTTACAATAAATGGAATTTTACAAACACCAGTAGTTATAAATACATTCGCACAAAATCCGATAGAAGTTTCGGCATCAAGTATTGGTTTGTATGTTAACACTTCAGGAAAAGATTATACAAATTCAATAACAGGATTAGGAAATTTAACTACAGAAGCTGATTTAATTATTGGTACAGAAGCTACTCAAATGACAAATAGTAAATCAATTTTGATTAAAAGATCCTAGAATGTTAGCTCCTTATAATGATGTAATTAAGACAAGTGGAGTTACAAAATGGAATATTTATTCTGGAGGTTTAAACTGGTTAGCAACACCAACATTGAATCCAAGTGATGGAACAATGACAAGTATTTATATGGTTAAAGTTCCATATACAGATTGGGCAGGAAGAGAAACAACCCCTGTAAATAGTACAGATACATACAACTTCTTAGATGGATTGGAACAAAGATACGGAGTTGAATGGTACGGCGATAGAGGTGAAAGAGAACGAGAATTATTCAGTAAATTGAATAATATTGGTAATAATGAAGAAGTTTTTATTCTATCAAGCGACAGACGAAATGATGGGACACCAATATGGAAACTTTACAACAAAGAATCAACGAAACTGGAAACTTGTTAGACAAAGAATTTAAATATATGCGTAACGAATGGAGAAATCCTTCTAAACAAAAATAATAAGATTAAAGTATTTGGTATGAGAAATGAATACAATACAGATACAGCAGGAATTATTGACTATACAAGTAATGCTTATGGAGTGGCTTATGTTCATGAAGATGAAGCAATTAAGTTAGGACACTCTAAAGGTTGGTATGCTGGAATAGTTAATAATAGATTTAGATTTAAAGATATTGGTAAATCTAGAGAAAATCAAACTATGTTGAAAGCTGGAATATTTAAGACAGTTTCACCATATACAGATTATAACGGTTCATTGAGATGGACTATTGGTGCAGATGCATTTATCGGTAGAAATGAAATGAAACGTAGATTCTTAGTTGTAGATGATATATTTAATGCTAAAGGCGATTTTAATTCATATGGAGTTGCGTTGAAAACAGATTTAGGCTATGATATTAGATTATCTGAAAGAACGCATTTGAGACCATATGGAGCTTTGAAGATGGAATATGGAAGATTTAGCAGTATTAAAGAAGACACTGGTGAAATTAGATTAGAAGTAGATGGAAATGATTACTTCTCAGTTAAACCAGAAGTTGGAGTAGAATTTAAGTATGTTCAACCAATGGCAGTTAGAACACAATTATCTGTTGGATTGGCAGCTGCTTATGAAAATGAATTAGGAAGAGTGGCAAATGGTAAGAATAAGGCTAGAGTAAGATATACAAATGCTGACTGGTTTTGGAATAAGAGGCGAAAAAAAGACGATAGAAGAGGAAACGCTAAGTTTGACTTGAATATTGGTATAGATAATACTAGATTTGGAGTAACAATAAATGCTGGATACGACACTAAAGGAGAAAATATTAGAGGTGGATTAGGATTCAGAGCAATTTACTAAAAATCTTGAAAAATTATAATTAAAAAATGGAAATATTTGTATTGATTTGCAAAAAAATTTCTTTACAAAAATGTTCTTAGATTATTTGTCATAGTATTAAGCCTAGCTTAATAAAAATTGCACCTACGATTAAAAATAAATTGCAGGTGCGATTTTTTTATGATTTATAATTATAATTTTTTTCGATTGCTTCTTCGATTCCAATTGCGTATGAGGGCAGGTGAAAATTCAGTGATATCATATTTAGCCAAACCATTTACAAAAATAAGGGATCGTTTTTGAAGATGTCTTCTAATTCTTCTTTTGTAACATTGTGAGCAATGATAACTGCTCCATCCACAGGATTTTTACGTCCTAACATAATAAATTTACCAGCTAAAACATAATTATTAATAAATGCTAAATGGTCACCTCTTTTTTTCATTAATTTCTTCTAAAGATTTTAAGTAAGTCGAAATCACAACAAACATTTTTCATGAAATATCATCCTTTCAAAATGAGAACTTTTATTTTACAAAATGAAATATTTTATAAAATATATTTTTGAAAAATATTTTACCATAACTGAGTATAAAAAAATAAAAATGTTTTTATGAATTTTTGAAAATATAGATTTATAGAAAAAAATTACTTAAAATCTAAATTTATGTAATTTTAACAGTTTAATTTTAAATAGTTTTGAGTATAAAAAGAACTCCCATATATGAAAAAAACTATATAGAAAGTTCTTTTTGTTAAAGAATGTTTTTATGAAACGTTAATTTTAAAATTAATACCAACCTCTGAATTTCATAGCTTTTTCGATTCTTCTAATACTTGACATGTATGCAGCATTTCTTAAATCTACTTTAAATTCATCAGCAATTGACCAAACATCTTCAAAAGCATTTGATAAAACTGTATCTTCTTTTTCTTGAACTTCGTCAAATGACCAGTAGTAACCTTGTAAGTTTTGAACCCATTCAAAGTAAGAAACTACAACTCCACCAGCATTTGCTAAGATATCAGGAATTACGACAATTCCTTTTTTGTATAAAATTTCGTCAGCTTCAGGTGTTGTTGGACCGTTTGCTCCCTCTGTAATAACTTTTGCTTTGATTCTGTCAGCATTTTCTGAAGTTATTTGATTTTCCAACGCACATGGTGCCAATACATCTACTTCAAGTTCCAATAATTCCTCATTTGTAAAATCTTTTCCGTAACCTTTGTTTTCAGTGATACGTCCATTTTCTTCATAATCTTTAATAACAGCTTCCATATCAATACCATTTTCGTTATAAATTGCAACATCTGTATTTGAGAAAGCTACAATTTTTGCACCGTCTTTGTAAGCGTAATAAGCAGTGTAATAACCAACATTTCCAAATCCTTGAACTGCATAAGTAGCTCCTTTAACATCAATATTTAATTTATCTAATGCTTTTTTAGCAGTTAAGTGAACTCCGTATCCAGTAGCTTCAGTTCTAGCTAAAGAACCTCCGAATTCTAAAGGTTTTCCAGTAAATACTCCTTTTGCTGAATGTCCAACAATTTTTTCATAACTGTCAACCATCCAAGACATGATTTGTCCATTAGTGTTAACATCTGGAGCTGGAATATCAACTTTTTCTCCAATTAATGGCGAAATTGCTTCAGCAAAACCTCTAGAAATTCTTTCTAATTCAGCTTTTGAATATTTTTTAGGATCGATTGCCATACCACCTTTTCCACCACCATATGGAATTCCTGCAACTGAACATTTGAAAGTCATCCAAGTTGATAGGGCCTTAACTTCATCTTTTGTAACTGCTGGATGGAATCTCAAACCACCTTTAAATGGACCTACTGCATTATTATGTTGAGATCTGTATCCTGTAAATGTTTTAATTGTCCCATCGTCTAATTTTACAGGGAATGATACTTCCAACACTCTCATAGGATTTTTTAAAATTTCGTACACAGCTGGATCTGTGTTTAATTTATCGCAAGCAGATTTTATTTGTTTCTGAGCGATTTCAAATGGATTTAATGTTTCTAATGACATAATTTTATCTCCTTTGTTTTTAAATTTTTTTATTCACAAGTATTTTTATACTACAAAATTATGTAAAAATCAAGCGTTTTTTTAAAGATATAAAAAATAAGAATTAATATATTTTATAAATGTTTGATTTTAAAAATATTTTGATAAAAAAAGTATTTTTACTTCATCAAAAAGAAAAAAATAATTAAAAAATCGTAAAAAAATTTGCTATAATATAACAATAAGATGAAATTTTTGAAAGGAAAGAAATAATGAAAATAAGAAGAAAAAAATATTTTTTTAATATCGAGTATGATTTTTATGTCAGCAGTATCATATGGGAAAGATGTATTTTGCAAATTATGGAGTAAGTTTTCGGGAAAATAAATTTGACACAAACTACGGTGATTGATAACAATGATTTTTAAAGAGAATTGATGGGACAAACTTACCAAATAACAGGAAGTGGAAATTACAGAATAATGGATCAAGGAGGAAGACGTTTAAACGTTACATTGAATCAAGGAGTTCTTGATGGAGTGTATGAAGAATATTATGCAAATGAAATCTTTATACAACAGGTAGATATGTAAACGGTAAAAAGAAGGAGAATGGACTGTTTATTCTGAAAATGGAAAAGTTTGGAAAAAAATATCAATACAAAAAACGATAATTTGAATGGTAGATATATTTCATATTATGGAAATACAGGAATGCAAGAAATTGTTGGAGATTATTTAGATGGAAAATCAACAGGAACATGGACTTATTATTTCCAAAAATGGTTCAATAGAAAAAAAGAAAAATTATGTAGATGGTAAGAAAAAAATGGTCTATTTACAGAATGGTACTCAAACGGAAATAAAAATCAGAAATAAATTATGTAGATGGTGAAGTAAATGGGAAAGTAACTGTTTATTACTCAAATGGTAGAGTTTTTCTATGAAGGGAATTTACAAAGGAAAGCAGTGGTTCTATAAAAGGTTACTATACTGATGGATCGCTTGGATTTTCTGGAAATTTAACAAATAGAAAAAGAACAGGAACATGGACTTATTACACTAAATCAGGTTCTTCAAGAACTGTAAATTATTAGAAAAAAACAGTTAGGGAGGGAAACAGCATTGTCTTATTCAGCTGTTCTCAAAAGAGAAATTTTTAATAAAGAAATTAGCTAATAAAGAAGAAAAAAATATGCAGAATTATTTGGGATTTTTAGTGCAAAAAGTCTTTTTAAAAAGAGGGAATTCATTTTTAGCACGGAAAAATGTTTCGTTAGCAAAAAGAGTTTACTCTAATTTGAGAGATGTGACAAAGATGGATATACAAATAAAAATATCAAGTTGATAAAAAAATTAGGGACACATAAAAATTTATGAAGTTATCGCTTTAGTGACTAAAAAAATTCTGAGAAAAGAGTATAAGCATTTATTGAATAAAATGTTGTCATTAAAAAAACTTTTTTTGAGAAGAAAACGGAAGAGCAACTTGCAGGAATAATAAGAGGTTTCTTTTTGAGTTGTGGTTATGTAAAATCACCTGAAAAAAAGGGTATGCGCTGGATTTTTTTGTGGATACGGAAGATTCGGCAACATATCTGTATTATTTATTTAAAAAAATATGAAAAAGAGGGTTTTTCAGACGGATAAAAATAAAAAGTTTGGTTTATTTGAGAAATTCTGAAGATATTTTTGGATATAATATTTTTTTAATTGGAGGAGTTACTTCTTTTTTTGAGTTTGAAGAAGTGGTTGTGAATAAAGAGATTCGGAATAGAATTAATCGAAATATAAACTGGGAAATTGCTAATGAAACGAAAAAAATTGTCAGCTTCAGAAAAAGCAAATAAAAAAATGATTAATTTTATTGAGGAAAAAAATTAGGATTAGAGAATTTGACAGACGTGTTGAAGGAAACTGCATATTTGCGATTGGAAAATGGAGATTTATCGTTGCAAGAATTAGCAGATTTAATGGAAATTTCTAAATCAGGAATAAAAAAATAGATTTAGGAGATTGGAAACAGTTTATAAAAAGTTTAGTAGAAGAAAGTCAGAGTGAAAATTAAATGAAAATATTATCTTTAATATATGGATTTATTGTTTTTGTGCGAAAATAAACTTTATGATTGGAATATTTTGAAATCGAAAAAAAGTTGATGGCGTGGAAGTCATTTGTATTGGAAATATTGTCGTGGGTGGTTCAGGGAAAAACACCTGCAGTACAGTATTTTTGTAAGAAATATTTGGCAGAAGGCAAGAAAGTTGGTATTTTTGAGTAGAGGGTATAAAGGTAAAAGAGAGAATGATTTGCTTTTAGTGAGAGATGAAAGTGGAATACTTGCAAGTGCTTTTAGAATCAGGTGATGAAGCATTTTTACATTCGTTAAGTTTGCCAGTTCCAGTGGTCGTTTGCAGTAATCGTTATGAGGGTGCAAAATATTTGAAGGAAAAATGTGGTGTGGAAGTTGTGATTATGGATGATGGCTTTCAACATAGAAAATTATTGAAGGATAAAAATATCGTATTAATTGATGCGACAAATCCGTTTGGTGATGATAATTATTTGCCGAAAAGGAAGATTGAGAGAATCAGTAAACGAGCTGAAAAAGAGCTGATGAAATAATTATTACAAAAAGTAATTATGTCAATCCAGAAAAATATAGAAAAAAATCAAGTCAAGAATTAAAAAAATATGGTAAAAAATTTTTTTGTTGCAACTTTTGAAGGAGATTATTTTTATGATAATTTAGAGAGAAAGTATGGTCTTGATGAAATAAAAAGATAAAAAAAGTATTGATTTTTTTCATCAATTGCTAATCCGAATGTTTTTTTACAATACTATAGAAAAAAATTGAAACCTGCTTTTGATAAAACAAGTAACCTTTGATGACCATCATGCGTATACTGAAAGTGAAATTGAAAAATTTATCAAAAGAAGCCAAGAAATACGATTATTTGTTGACGACAGAAAAAGATATTGTGAAAGTTAATAGAAAATACCAAATTTATTAGTTTTGAAAATGAAATTTAATATTATTTAGCATTAGTTAGGAGGGAAAAATTTGGAAAAAAATAAAAGAAAGAAAAGAAAAAAAGTTCGATATTTCAAGGCATAGAGAGTTTTTCAGAATTTATTATTGAATACAAGAATCAATTTGAAAAGAGAAAAATATTTTTCGATTGATGAGGATTTTAAAAATAAATTTTAAAAAAGCCATCGTACGTATTGGAATTAGCTTATAATTATTTTAAAAATGAAAATATTGAAAAAAACTAAAATCGAAGAAGCTATAAAAAAAGTGAATTTTTAGACGTTTTTAAGGCAAAAGATAAAAAAATAAATAGATTGTCAAAAGTTGAAGAAAATAAATTATCAGAAAGTTTTTTAGAGCGATTTTTAAATAAAGATTCCGTACATTCTGTAAAATTAGGAAATGAATTATTTTATAAAAAAATAGTGAAAAAAATTATTTGAAATAATGTATAATTTTTTTCATTAATTTCGGCAGATGAAAAATAAGTTAATAAAAAAACTTTTTTTGCAGAAAAAAATGCTCGAAGAAATTGATAAAAAAATACAAAAAAATATTCTGAAAAAGATGAATTTGTAGAGCAAATCTTTGAAAAAAATGTTATAAATTATTTTGTGAAAATCTGATTCAAAATTTATTAATTTTGATGATAGCAATGCAAAAGAATATTTTTGAAAAAAACAATGTTAATGCACTTTATAAACAAATTTATAATAAATATTTTGATAAAATTTCAGAAAAAAATATGATATAAAATCAAAAAAAGAATTTCAATTTGAAATTTTAGATGAAGAGAAAAGAAAAATTTATCAATTTCAGAAAAAAATTGTTATTTGAAAATATTTAAAAAGTTAGAAAAAAATCTAGATAGAAATTTTTATTGTGTAAAAAATTTTGGAATAAATGATTATCATATGGTATAATAGCAACGACGATATATTCTTTGAATAGAGAGTGTAATTGATTAAGAAATAAATTATTAATAAATAAAAAAATAAATTAAGGAAGGGAAAAACGATGTTAGAATTAAGATATATAAGAGAAAATGTTGACAAAGTTAGAGAATATTTAAAAAAATAGAAATAGTGATTTTGATTTGGATTCTTTAATTAGACTAGATGAAGAAAGAAGAAATATTTTACAAGAAGTAGAAGTATTGAAAAAAAGAGAAATGAATCAAGTTCTTTAATTGGAAAAATATAAACAAGAAGGAAAAAGATGCAACAGAATTATTAAATAGAATGCAAGAAGTTAGCGCAAAAATAAAAGAGTTAGACCAAAAAGTAGCTGAAATTGAAGAGAAAAAAAAAGTGTTAACTTATACTATTCCTAACAAATTACATGAATCAACTCCAATTGGGAAAGATGAAGACGACAATGTTGAAATTAGAAAATGGGGAACTCCAAGAGAATTTGACTTTGAGCCAAAATCTCATGATGAATTGGGAGTTAATCTTGGAATTTTAGATTTTGAAAGAGGTGCAAAATTAGGTGGTTCAAGATTTACAGTTTATAAAAATGCGGCTGCTAGATTAGAAAGAGCGTTAATTGCTTTTATGATTGATGTTCACACTCAAGAAGAAGATTTTGAAGAAATTTTCACACCACAGCTTGTAAAAAAAGAAATGATGGTTGGAACTGGACAATTACCTAAATTTGCAGAAGATGCTTATAAAATCGAAGGGGAAGAAATGTATTTAATCCCAACAGCAGAAGTAACACTTACAAATTTACACAATGGAGAAATTTTAGACGAAGAAGAATTGCCTAAACATTATTGCGGATATACGGCTTGTTTTAGAAAAGAAGCTGGTTCAGGTGGACGTGATTTAAAAGGACTAATTCGTCAACATCAATTTAATAAAGTTGAAATGGTAAAAATTGTAAAACCTGAAACTTCTTATGATGAACTTGAATCAATGGTAAACAGTGCAGAAAAAATCTTGCAAAAATTAAATTTACCATATAGAGTGATTTCACTTTGTAGTGGAGATATAGGATTTAGTGCTGCTAAAACTTATGATTTGGAAGTTTGGGTGCCTAGCCAAAATAAATATAGAGAAATTTCATCTTGCTCAAATACAGAAGATTTCCAAGCAAGAAGAGCTATGATTAAATATCGTGATAAAGACACTAAAAAAAGTCACTTTGTACACACATTAAATGGTTCAGGACTTGCAGTAGGAAGAACTTTATTGGCAATTATGGAAAATTACCAACAAGATGATGGAAGTATTGTAATTCCTGAAGTTTTAGTACCTTATATGGGTGGAATGACGGTAATTAAATAAAAGTTAATTTTAAAGGTTTCCTGAGGCATTTTTTTAGAAGTAGGAGATAATTATGATAAAAAAACTTTATTAAAATTTTTAAAAAATTTTTGTTATTTACAATAATTTTTGGAGGAATTGTTACTTGTTTAGAACTAAGTGGATATGTATATCATAATGATATTCTAGCAAAAAATGCTTGGATTCAAAGTACAAGGACTTGATATATCTCACCATCAAGAAAGAGTAAATTGGACAAAAAGTTGATAGTAATAAATATAAATTCATTATTATGAAGGCGACGGAAGGACAAAATTTTTTTAGATTCAGATTTTTTTCGTATAATTGGAATAATGCTCGATTAAATGGGTTTTACAGTAGGGAGCATATCACTTTTTCTCAATGCTTAGTAGTGGAAGTGCTCAAGCTGATTTTTTTATAAGTAAAGTTCCTTATTCTGAAAGAACATTACCTCAATTATAGATTTAGAAATACCAACAAAAATATCCGAAAGAACAAGTTTTAAAAGGAATTAAAGGATATGACCGACAAGTTGGAGAAGCATTATAAAAAGAGAGTAATTTTTTTATGTGACATATTATACATATGAAGCATACATAAAAGGAGAATTTCAAATAATAAGTTGTGGATTAGAGATATAAAATTTATACCGAATTTAGAAGAATACGATAGATGGGTGATTTGGCAAGTTTCTAATAGAGGAAGAGTTTTTGGAATACCAGGATTCACTGATAAAAATGTACTTAGAGGAGATTCTATAGAAAAAAATTGATAAAAGAGAGTCAAATAAAAATAAAAACTATTGATTTTTGAGAAAAAAATCTGTTAATATATATTAAACAGAGTTTTGAGTAACAAAATAATTATAGGAGGAACGATAATGAAATATCATTACAAAGACTTAGGATTAGTAAACACTAAAGAAATGTTTGCTAAAGCAAACAAAGAAGGGTACGCAGTTCCAGCATTTAACTTTAACAATATGGAACAATTACAAGGAATTATTGAAGCAGCAGTTGAAACTGGTTCTCCAGTAATTTTACAAGTTTCTACAGGAGCTAGAAGCTATATTGGTAAAGAAATGTTACCTTGGATTGCAAAAGCAGCTACAGCTTATGTAGAAGCTTCAGGATCTGACATTCCAGTTGCATTACACTTGGATCATGGTCCAAACTTTGAAGAAGCTAAAGACTGTATCGAATACGGATTCTCTTCAGTAATGTATGATGGTTCTCACCACCCATACGACGAAAATGTTGCAGAAGCTAAAAAAGTTGCTGATTTTGCTCACCAACACGATGTAACAGTTGAAGCTGAATTAGGAGTTTTAGCTGGAATCGAAGATGACGTAGAAGCAGCTGAACACATTTACACTCAACCTGAAGAAGTTGAAGATTTCGTATCTAAAACTGGTGTTGATTCATTAGCAATCGCAATTGGAACTTCTCACGGAGCTCACAAATTTAAACCAGGTGAAGATCCTAAATTAAGATTAGACATCTTAGCTGAAATCGAAAAAAGAATCCCTGGATTCCCAATCGTATTACACGGTTCTTCAGCAGTACCTCAACAATTCGTAAAAATGATTAAAGAATATGGTGGAGAATTAGCTGATGCAATTGGTATACCTGATGAAGAATTAAGAAAAGCTTCTAAATCAGCAGTAGCTAAAATTAACGTAGATACTGATGGAAGATTAGCATTCACTGCAGGAGTTAGAGAAGTATTCGCTAAAAAAACCTACAGAATTTGACCCAAGAAAAATATTTAGGGGCCTGCTAAAAAAACTACATCAGAGATTACTACAAAGATAAAAATCACAAATGTATTCGGTTCAAACGGAGCATACAAAGCTGGAAAAAGCTAGATAGTACCTTTACAGTAAGATCTTATAATTAAATTTGTCTTGGGGAAAGAAGTATATTTTATATTTCTTTTCTCAAGTAATAAAAAACTTAATGAATTTAATAATTTTATTAAATTATCTGTACAAGTACATATGAATCTAACTATATTTAATTAGATTATAAGTAAAAAAATGTAAAAAAATGAGATGAAAATCGTCTTTTTTTATTGTATTATTATATTAGAGATATAGTGATGATATTTTGATTTAAGAATATAATTTCATTTTAGTAATAAAATCGTGATAAATGATAAAATTATGTAATTTTAAAATGAAAAATAATAAAAAAATTCTATAATTATGCTAGAAAATAGTAGAAAATTAAATATATATAAGTATAAAGGTTTAAAAGTAAATAATTAGGAGGAAAAAAATGAGTAAAGTTGATACTACAAAGTATATTTTTTTGTTACAGGGAGGAGTGGTGTCTTCTCTAGGGAAAGGATTGTTGCGTCATCATTAGGAAGATTATTAAAAGAAAGAGGGTATAAGGTGACAATACAAAAAAATTTGACCCTTATTTGAATGTAGATCCTGGTACAATGAGTCCTTATCAGCATGGAGAAGTTTTTGTTACAGAGGATGGAGCAGAAACTGATTTGGATTTAGGACATTATGAGAGATTTATAAATGAAAATCTTACTCAATACAGTAATTTAACATCTGGAAGAATAATGTCAAGAATTATTGCAAAAGAGAGAAAAGGAGAATTTTTAGGAGGTACAGTTCAAACAGTTCCTCATGTAACTGACGAAATAAAGAGTAATATTAAATTGGCTGGAGAAAAAGCAGGAGCTGATTTTGTAATTACTGAAATTGGTGGAACAATAGGGGATATCGAAAGTGATCCGTTTATTGAAGCTATTAGACAATGGAAAAGAGAAGTTGGGAGAGAAAATATAGCGTATATTCACGTGACATTGTTACCTTACTTGAAAGCAGCAGGAGAATTGAAAACAAAACCTACTCAACATAGTGTTAAAACATTGCAAGGATTAGGAATTTCACCTGATATTATCGTTGTTAGAAGTGAACATCCTGTAGATCAAAGTATTAAGAAAAAAATCTCAATTTTCTGTGATATTGATGAAGAAGCTGTTATTGAATCAACAGATGCTGAAAATCTTTATGAAATCCCATTAACAATGGAAAGATTAGGATTAGCTGATGTAATTTGTAAACATTTTAAATTAGATAATCAAAAACCATCGTTAGCAACTTGGAGCAAAATGGTTGATAAATTTAAAAATCCTAAAAAATTGGTGAAAGTGGCTGTTGTAGGAAAATATGTTGAGTTAAAAAGATGCTTACATTAGTATTACTGAATCAATAGAACATGCAGGATTTAATTTGGATACTAAAGTGGAAATTGACTATTTGAAAGCTGGAGATTTTGATGTTGAAAAACTTGCCAATTATGATGGAATCTTGGTTCCAGGAGGTTTTGGAGATAGAGGAATTGATGGTAAAATAGAAGCGATTAGATATGCTAGAGAAAATAAAATTCCTTTCTTTGGAATATGTTTAGGAATGCAAATGGCTTGCGTGGAATTTGCTAGAAATGTGTTAAATTACCCAGAAGCAACATCAACAGAATTTGATAAAGATACTAAATATCCGATTATTAGCTTGATGGAAGAGCAAGAAGGAATTGAGGATATGGGAGGAACTATGAGATTAGGTTCTTATCCATGTATTTTAAAAGAAGGAAGCGTTGCAGCTAAGGTTTATGGAAAAACTGAAATTTCTGAAAGACATAGACACAGATATGAGTTTAACAATAGTTACAGAGAAGAATTTGAAAAAAAGCAGAAATGGATATTGTAGGAGTTTCTCCAAATGGGAAATATGTTGAAACAATAGAAATTAAAGATCATCCTTATTTTGTTGCATGTCAATATCACCCTGAGTTTAAAAAGTAGACCAAATAGACCTCATCCGTTATTTACTGGTTGGATAAAAGCAGTTATTGAAAAAAAGAAGTGGTAAATAATTATTAGAATTAGATTCATTTAAATATTAAAGTTTTTAGAATAGAATTTATTAGAAAGAGATAGTTTAGAATTTATATAGACAATATATTTTCTAGGTGTCTCTTTTTTTATGAAATAAAAACTTCTCAAAATTATAAATTTTGAAAAGCTTTTTAAATTTTTAAGAAGCGAATTATTGTTCGTCTCTAATAGTTGCCATTAATTCACCCAATACTTCAACTGCTTGATCAGCGTCTGGACCTTCAGCATGAAATTGTAACTTCAGAACCATTTTTGATTCCAATTGATAATAATTTTAATAATGATTTTCCATTAACTTTTTCCATCATTTTCTACTTCTACTGAACTTTCGAAATTCTTTTGCTTTTGCAACGAAGATCCCACCTGGTCTAGTGTGTAATCCTGTTGGGTTAGTCATAGTAACTGTTTTTACTTGCCATTATAAAAGCCTCCTTAAAAATATTTAATCCATAATAATTTTACAATAGTTTTAGGTATTTGTCAATAAATAATAGCTTTTTTTCTTGAGAATTTAATAGATATTAGTGAGAATTTTTTTGATTTTTAAAAAAAGAAAGTAATTCTTCGTTTACCATTATTAAATCCAGTTTTTTTAGTTTTAAAATGTTAACAAAATTAAAGTGTAAAAACTAAGTGTACTAAAGTTATTATAAATTACATTTCCTGGTTTAGCATTTTTAATTTTTTTCACAAATTTTCTTTCGCAATAATCGACAGTGATTTTATCGCCTTTATTCGCTTTAGAGTATTCTCCAGCAATTCTAGCAGCATACATCAATGTGTCCTCATCAATAGGATTATTATCCCGAATAATTAAAAACATGGCTTCCTGGAATATCCCTCACATGCATCCAAATGTCAGTAGGATGTCCTTTACTAAATAAAATTTCTTCATTTTCTTTATGGTTACGACCAACAAAAAAATTTTAAAACCATTATGCTCAAAAAGAAAGTAAATCTCTTTTTCATTTTATTCAATTTTGATTTTATTTTTTTCTTGGGTTAGAAATTTTTCAATTCATTTTCAACTTCATCAATTCCGACAAAATCAGTTTCTTTTCTCTACAAACAACTAACTTCCTCGAAATAACGAATCTCATTCAAAAATATCCTGATAACGAGCTTCAAGAGCTACAAGAGTCCTTTTTCCCTTGTTATAACGGTTATAATAGTTGTTTAAGTTATCTTTTTGGAGAAAGTAGTGAATCTAGCTGGATTGTGATTTCTTGATTATTGTAAAAAAATCAAAAAAACGTTAACTTTTGTCCATTCCTTGTTTTTAATAAATGCATATTTGCTGCTAAAATATCTCCAATATTTTTTTATATTTTTTTCAAAAATTTTGATTTTTCAAGTCAGTTGAAATATTATTCAAAAATTTTCTTATGTTTTTAATTTGAGAATCGACGTATTTTAGCAAATGTTTCTTTTTATCGTCGATTAAACTTGATGTAATAGTCAATTTAAAATATTCATTTAATCCTTCATTTAATGTTTCAAATTCCTTTTTAGAAATTTCCTTTTTCTGAAAAATTCAGAAAAAAATGGTTGTATGTAATGACTTTTTGCAGTTTTGTTTCGATGATTAATTTCATAAAGAGTCGGTTTGTAACTTGACAAATATTCTTTAAATTTTTTTAAAAATTGCTAGAACATTCAGTTGCAAAAGCCTTTCCAATCCCTTCGACTCTATTTATGAAAATCGGTTTGCTCAAAAGGAAAGTTTTCTTCCTCAAGATAAAGTGGCGAGATTTTTCTCCTCAAAAGGAAGAGTATATTTCGCACCAGTCATTATAATTCGATTTCCTTCGTCTAAAGTGGAAAAAAATGTAAGGCAGATAATATTTTTTTTCATGTGAAGTTAGAAAAAAATATTACTAGCTCTTCCCATAATTTCAAAAAAATTAAAGTATATTTTTCGACATCTCCAAATAAGTTTAATTTCTCAAAAATCAAAAATAAATAATACGGTCAAATCCTTCTTGACGAATATTAGTTAAAATTGAATTTCTGCAAATATTTTTTTTAGTGAAAGTAAAAAAATTTGACTGAAAAATCAGTATTCATATCTTTTTCATCCTTCAAATAAAAAAATAGTCGAATTATCTTTTACTTGAAATAATAAATTATTTTTTTCCAAAAAAATAATGAAAGTGAAGAACGATCATATTGGAAAATTTTTTTGTAAGTTTGTAATTAAGAATTTTGTCTTTTACTTCTTTTACGAGAAATGAAAGACCAATTCCATCTAAGTATAACATAATTTTATAAATCCTTTTCTTTTTAGTAATAATTAATAATAATCAAAATGGATAAATCACTTAAAAAGAAATTTATCCATTTGAGAACTATTTTCTGAAATTTATTTTTCGCAGTAATAAAGTTTAAATAGTGTTTTTTTCCTAACCATAATATTTTACAGCATCTTCAACACTCAAGATTTTTTTCATCACCATCAACTAATAAAATAGCAATATGTTTGTTAATATCAACAATTTTTTTATTAGTGATTTTATCAAAACACCTTTTTCGTTTAAATATTTACGAACAGCAGTGCTTCTTTGATAGACGATACTTGAACAGTATCACCAATTTCAAATTTTAAGATAGATTCAGGCTGAATATCAGCTTTTACCTTATTCAAATTAGTAAGTATTTCTTCGAAAACTTCTGTAAAAAAATTTCTAATTTTTTTCTTTAGGAATTTCGCTCGTAATTTTTTTCAAGAATAGTTGAGTGAAAAATTTCCGTGATATTTAAAAAGCCATAAGTCCTTTTTTTGAAAGTTCAACAAAAACTTTTCTTCTATCATCTTCAGAACGTCTTCTTTCTACGAAATTTTTTTATCTGTTAATTTATTTACAGCTACAGATGCAGTTCCCATTGTAATGCCTAATTTTTTTCAGATAATTCATTCATAGTCAAACTGTCTTCTCCAATAGCTTCAATCACATGTAATTCAGTAGTTGTAAGACATTTTATAACTTGATTTAAATTAATTTCTTCTATTTTTATAATACGTTTTATAAAAAAATCGTCTAGTAACGATTCAATTTTTTTCATACATCTTAAAAAAATCTCCCTATTTATTTAATTATCTTAACGATTCAATTTTTTTGTTTGTAATCTCCATTAAACAAGTAAGATCCTGCAACTAAAATATTTGCTCCAGCTTCTTTAACTAATTTACTTGTTTTGTCATTTATTCCACCGTCTACTTGGATGTCGATATTTGAGTCGATAGAACGTAAATCTCTTATTTTTTTGTAACATTCCTTCAATAAAAGGCTTGTCCACCAAATCCAGGATTAACAGTCATTATTAAAACCATATCAATGTCTTTCAAATCATATTTTATAACATCAAGTGGTGTAGAAGGATTTAGAGCTACTCCAACTTTTTTCCCATATGATTTAATTAATTGAATAGTTCTGTTTAAATGTTTTTGTTGCTTCTGCGTGAACAGTTATGACATCTGCACCTGCATCAACCATATCTTTTATAAATCTGTCAGGATTTTCAACCATCAAATGAACATCAAACACTAAATTACTATGTTTTCTTATTGATGAAATGACAGGAGCTCCAAAACTAATATTTGGAACAAAATTTCCATCCATAACATCTAAATGTAAGTATTCAGCGCCATAGCTTTCAACTTCTTGGATTTCTTCTCTAAGTTTACTAAAATCTGCTGCAAGTAATGATGGAGCAACTATTATTTTTTTGACATATTAATCACCTCTTTATTGAATTTGAATATAATAAATTATAACATATAACTTGAAAAAAATTTTTAATTGTTAAAAAAATATTATTTAATGAATATAAATAAAAAGTCATAACGAACTTTTTGAAATGTTTCCATTTTCTACATTTTCTTTGATCGCACAATTAGGTTCATTTACGTGAATACAATCTCTAAATTTACAATCATGCGAGAATTTCAGAAAAATCAGGAAATATTTTTTTCTAAATCTTTTTATTTTTTTAATTTTGGAAATTCTATTGTTGAAAAATCCAGGCGTATCAATAATAAACGTACTTTCATCAATTTTGAAAAAAATCTACTTTCAGTAGTTGTGTGACGTCCACGAGAAGTTTTGTTACTAACTTCATTTGTCTCTAAAATTTCTTCACCAAGCAAGTTATTAATTAGTGAAGATTTTCCAGAACCACTAGGCCCAGATATTGTGATAGATTTTCCATGAATATAATTTTCAAAATCTTTTAATCCAATATTTTCTTTTTATTGAAATTGGAAATATTGGAAAAATGATTATCTTTTGAAAAATATTATTTAATTTTTTTAGAAAAATCAGATAATTCCTCTTGTGAAACTAAATCAATTTTAGAAATTATCAAAATTACGGAAATATCTTGCTCATTTGCCCTCAAAAGCATTTTTTTGAAAAATTAGTAAAATCAAAATTTGGAGATTTTATTGCGAATAGAATACCAATATAATCAATATTTGAAAGTAATGGCCTATGTAAAAAAATTCTTTTCTATCATAAATTGCAGTAATTACTTTTTCGTTTTTCATCAAATTCTACAATATCTCCAATAATACAATTTAATTTATTGTTTTTCACTTTTAATGAGCCACGAAGTTTACACTCGTATAAACTTTCCTCTTCTAAATGTTTTGCATGTTCTTCTAAAATATAGTAAAAATCCTTTAATTTTTCTAATAACTTTTCCTTTTATAACTTTATTTTTGCTAATTAAAATAATGATTTCAAATCTCCAAAAATACAAAAATATTTCTATATTTTGGAGATGTCATCAAAATATTTTAAATAACATCTCCTTTTCTTCAATATTTATTTTTTTAATTTTTATTCTCCTCCATCGTCATCATTTCCACTATTTTCTGATTTATTTGACGGATGAATTTCTGGGACAGTTCTTGATTTTTTTGTTTGTATCATTTGTATCAGATGATTGATTATTGTTATTATTACCATTATTGTTACTATTTGAATCTTTGTTAGTCTTAACTTGATCAATTTGATCAATAGTATTGTTTATAACATTTTTCAATTTCTTTTTCATTAACCTGTTTTTTTAGTTTTATTAACAATATCTTCAACAGAAGGTGTTTGTCGTCTTCTTTTGCACCCCAGCATTTATAACAATATTAATTTTTTTGACCTTTTTGAATACGAGTTCCTGCTTCAGGCGATGTAGAAATAATTGTATTTACAGGTAATGTCGTATCTTGTGTTCTAGAAATATTACCAACTTGTAATCCAATTTGATTCAATAATACTTTTGCATCATTCAAGTCTAATCCAATTAAATTAGGCACTACAGATGGATCTAAAACTTTTTGTGACGAAACTAAAATTGAAATTTTCTGATTCATTTCTAAAACAGTTCCTGGCTTAGGATAAACCCCTAAAATCGTATTGTACTTTCTGATTAGAAGGGTAGTAATCAATTGTTTCAATTTGAATATTCTTTTCACGCAACATAGAACGAGCCTCTAATAGTTCCAATCCAACAATATTAGGTACTTTCTGAGTTTGTCCATTATTTACCCAAATTCTAACAGTTCTATGAACTTTTACTTCTTTTTGGGGAGCAGGATCTTGAATAAAAACTGTATTAAGTGGTACTTTTTCAGTCTTTGAATGAATAACTTTTACATGAAGTCCTGCTTTTTTCAAGTATCTAACAGCATCTTTTTCATTAAGGTTCATAACATCTGGAATAACTGTGAGCCTTTCATTAAAAAAATGTCGAATAAACACATCCTTACCATAAGTCGCCAATATACCTAGGCAGACTAGAATAATAATAATTCGTATAAAAATTTAGATTAAATTTTTTTGCCATTTTGCACCTCAACTATTTTTTTAAGTATATATACATATGATAACATAAATAATGATAAAAATAAATATAAAATTTTATGAGATTTTCGTTTTGTTATGTCATGTGAAAAAAATAAATATGGTATAATTTATAAAGAATATTAAATTAGTGAAGAAAAAAAGGAGAAAAAGTATGATAAGACAAAAAAAGCAAGAATATTTAACAATTTCAGTTTTTACCATTACTTTTTAATATTTTATTCTATGATGAAGATATCATTTTTAGATTTTTTTAACAGGTATGAAAATAATTACATTGTCTGATGGTGTCTTACTAACTGATAATTTTAAAAATAGCAGGAACATACACCTCTTTGATAAATGCATCAATAATTACACTAATAAATATCGTACTTTTATACAAATTAGATATGAAAAATAAATGGATTAGTTATTTCAGGAATATTTTTTTAATGCTTGGATTTTCTCTGATTGGAAAAAAATTTGATTAATATAATTCCATTTTATGTTGGAGCGTATTTATATGCACTTTACAATAGACAGAGTTTTAAGTCAATTGTGATAATTTGCATGTTTTTCAACTTGCTTTATCCCCGATAGTTAGTAGTATTGCAAAGCTATTCAACTATACTCTAATTGGAATAATACTAGCGTTTATCCTTGGAGTGATTCTAGGATTTATTGTGCCACCAATATCGACAAGAGCAGTTCAATTTCATGGTGGATATAGTTTGTATAATACAGGATTATCAGCAGGTTTGGTAGCAGTAGTATTTTATTCTATAATGAAAAAAATTTAGGAATAAATATGGAATCTAGAGGAAATTATTTAGACACGCAAAAATTATGAAGTAATGTTAGTTTTGATAATCGTATTTTTTTTTCTATATTTTTTTATGGTTTTAAAAAGAAATAATTATTCATTTGACGGATATAGAAAAAAATTTTTTTCTCATTCGGGAAGATTAATTACGGATTTTACAGTTACAGAAGGGGTATCACTAGTTTTTGTAAATATAGGAATACTAGGTTTAGTGTGCACTGCAATAATATTTTTCTTTTTCCCAGTGAATGGACCAATTTTATGCGGATTATTGACTGTAGTAGGTTTTGGAGGTTTTGGGAAACATTTGAAAAATGTACTTCCTGTAATGTTTGGAGTGATGATTGCATATTATTTTTTTGGACAATCAATTCCATTGACAAACTATGCAGTAATAATGTTTTTTTCAACAACATTGGCACCAATTAGCGGGAAATTCGGCTTTATAATAGGGATTTTAGTTGGATTTTTAAATTATTGTGTCACACTGAATGTTGGCGTTACTCATGGTGGATTGAATTTATACAATACAGGCTTTTCTGCTGGAATTTTAGCTACCGTATGTGTACCAATTTTACAAATATTTTTTGATGAAAATAAAAAACGATAGATTTAGGGAGAAAAAAATGATAAAAAAACTAGAATAAAAAAATAAAAAAATAAAAAAATTATTTCAAAAAAATAGTGAATGAAGTGACAAGTTATTATCTATTAAAAAGGAGCTAAAAAATTTTCAAATAAAAATAGATATTGATGAGGAAAATCAGAATAACTATGCAATTTATACATTTGGATATTTAAATTTATCTGAAAACGAAGTTTCTGAATTGAAAAAGCCTTGACGATTCATAAAGATGAAGAATATGACCAGTATTGGGGATTGATGGGAGAAGGTGAAAATGCCGATGAATTTATGTTAATTGCTCGATTATGTGACGAAGTAATAATAAATTATGAAGAGGGGATATTGGAGTTAGGATTGAGAAAGTAAGTGGAGTTCTAATGGAGATTTCATTTTTGTGTGGTAAAATATGGAAATTGAGAGTAGTTTTTGTAAAAATAATTTTTTTGAAAGAAGGAGTAAAAATTTAGATGAATAATTTATTTAATCAGAAAAATACTAGCTAAAAAAAGCTGAAGAAGAAGTGGATTTGAGCAAACATAATTTATTTGAAAGAAGAAAAAGCATTGGATAAGTGGATAAATAACCTTGAAAATGGAGTTCTGGATAATTCTAAAGGAAGAAGAATTTCAAGGGAATTTTTATATGATATATTTACAACTGTTTTAAGGGCTGTGAATAAGTCGGATGGTCAAAAAGAGTGGAATCTTGAGAGGGAAACCAAAACTAAAATGGATGGTCAGAAGGCTGATGGAGTTTTAGGATTTTTTGATGTGGATGGAAAGAAAGATGTAAGGGCTGTAATTGAACTGAAAGGAGCAAAAGTTTCTTTGGATGTAAGACAAAAAAGAGTTGGAGATACTAGGACTCCTGTGGAACAAGCATTTAACTATGCTCCTAAATATGGGAAAAATTGTCAGTGGGTTATAGTTTCAAATTATAAGGAAATACGGCTTTACAGGTCAAATGATATGACAGAATATCAAGTATTTTTTTCTTGAAAAGTTAAAAGATGATTTGGAATTTAAGAAATTTATTTATATTCTTTCATTTTGATGCTTTGGTAGGAACTGAAGAAAAAAAGCAAAAACAATAGAACTTTCTGAAGAATATCAGAAAAAAGCAGGCTGAGATTGAAAAAGAAATTTTTATAACGAGTATAAAAAAACTATTAGATTACATATTTTTGAAAAATATGCGAAAAAAATAAGCCTGCAGAAAATGAAAAATACGATAATTGAAAAAGTTCAAAAATTATTGGATAGATTCTTTGTTTATCTGCTTTTTGTGAAGACAAAGGCTTATTGCCAAATAATATTTTTATAAAACTTTGGAAAAAGGAAAAAAAGATCGAGAAATATTTTTGAAATTTTTTTCATCATTGTGTAGATGGATAGACATAGGAAATTCAAGAAAAAAATATTCCTCGTTTTAATGGTGGATTATTCAAAAAAATGATGATGTTTTTAGATGGACTTTATGTAGATAATGAAGTTTTTGAAGAAATGCGAAAAAAATTTCTGAATATGATTTTTGATTCTGAGCTGAATGAAAATATATTAGGGCATATTTTTGAGCAGTCTGTAAGCGATATAGAGGAATTGAAAAAAATCTGTATCAGGAGAAGAATTTGACAGCAAGAAGAGTAAAAGAAAAAAAGACGGAATTTTTTTACACACCAAAGTATATAACAAAAATATATTGTGGAAAAATTCTATAAAAAAACTGGCTTGATGATAAGAGAAAAGAACTTGGGAAGATGAACTCCTGAGCTTACTGAAAAAGATTTTGAAATAAGTTATGCAAGTAAAAAAAGAGCGATAAAAAGAATTTATAGTGAGAAATTTTAAAAAAACATATAGATTTCTGGACAAAAATACAGGAAGCTGTAAAAAAATATAAAAAAATTGTAGATCCCTGCCTGCGGAAGTGGAGCATTTTTGATTACAGCTTTTGAATGTCTGTCAAAACAGAATAACTATATAGATGATAAAAATTTTTGATTTGACAGGGGTAAAAGATTTATTTTTCAGACACAACGAAAGGAAATTTTGCAAAAATAATATTTTTGGCGTGGATTTGAATAAGGAAAGTGTGGAAATTACGAAATTATCATTGTGGCTAAAAACGGCTGATAAGAATAAAAACATTGGCTTCACTTGAAAATAATATAAAATGTGGAAATTCATTGATAGATGATATTGAGATTGCTGGAGAAATTGGCATTTGATTGGGAAAAAGAAGTTTCCGCAAGTGTTTGAAAATGGTGGATTTGATATTGTTGTGGGGAATCCGCCTTATGTTTCTACAAAACAAATACCAACAAATGACAGAAATTATTATTGGAATAAATACAAGGAGATTTTATTTTTCTGAAATGGATTTATATGAAATATTTATATATAAATCAGTAAATGAATTATTAAAAAAATAAAGGTTATCTAGGATTTATTACACCTGATTCTTATTTTACAAATACAAGTTTTGAATTATTGAGAAAAATATTTATTGGAAAAAACTAAAAATTACTGAAATAATTGATTTTTCCATATAGATTTTTATCCATTTGAAGAAGTTAATACAGAAACAGCCATTATTATTTTTAAATAAAAAAATAGAAAAGGAATTTTTGTAAATTTAAGAGTATCAAATAAAAAAATGTAAATAATTTATATTTGAAAGAAAGTTTGAAAAAAATAATATTCAACTTAGTCAAGAAGAAATATTAATGAAGTATAATAATAAAATAATAGTTAATATGAATTCAGTTTTAAATAAATTACTAAAAAAATAATTTAAAATTTGGAAATTATTTAGAATTACATAAAGGATGGATGAGTGTTCCTAAAAAAATAGAGGTAAACTCAAAAGAAATAGAAACTGGAATATTTACAAAAGAAGAAGCGATAAAAAAATGATATTATTGGTAACTGTTCTGAATATTTAGAAGGTAGGGATATACATCGATATTTTTACAGATCAAGTAGATAAATATGTTTATATAAGAAATATTGATAAAAATAACAAAAGAATGGCATTTTTTTCACCTAAAAATAATACTTCAGAGAATAGTTGGTCAAAATAAAAAAATAAAATATTTGCAACAATAGACTTAAATCAAAAAAATTATATTCCCAAATGCAAACTTAGTTAATTTGAGAAATAGAAATGATGATGTAAGATTTTATTTAACAATTTTGAATTCTAGATTAATTAGCTATTTCTATAATTTGTATTATGGTGAATCAAATACAAACTTAACAAAAAAATAGCTTTTTGAAAAATATTCCATTAACGGATATAAAAAGTATAAATCAACAACCATTTTATTGAAAAAAAGCTGACAAAAATATTATCTTTAAACAAAAATTTTCAAGAAATTATCCCAAAAAAATTTCAACGAATGATTGTAAGAGAATTTGGTTTAGAAAAAAATTTCTACTAAATTACAAAATTGGTATTTATTAAATTTTACTGAGTTTATAAAAAGAGTTATCAAAAGTAAAAAGTGAAATTAAACCTTTCCCAAAAAAAGCTGATTGGGAGGATTATTTCATCGCAGAAAAAAATCAAAAAGCAGAAACATTAAACAATGAAATTACAAAAAAACAGATAAAGAAATTGATAGGATGGTTTATGAGTTGTATGGGTTGAATGAGGAGGAGATTAGGATTGTTGAAAGCTAAAAAGAAGAAAATCGAGTTACAAGAACTACAAATCAATTACATTTTTGAAGATTTAGATCCAATAAGATTTGAAGAATTGATACTAGCAATAGCATATAAATGGAGAAGATGGGAATCAATAAATCATTTTGGAAAGTTAGGAAGTGACGATGGAATTGATATAGAAGCAACTGAAAATTTCGATGATAGAGAAAGAATATATATATTTCAATGTAAAAGATACATAAAAAAATTTCACAGTCACAATTAAAAAAATAGTAGATGAGTTTTTATCAAAAAAATAATTTGTTACCAGATGTGTATGTTTTAGTAGTAAGTTGCTCAATAAGTAAAAAAATATTGAATTTATGAGAACTTATCTATCTAGCAAAGGAATAGAAAAAAATTAATTGTTTGGGATAGATCGATTTTAGAAACAATGTTATACACAGATTATCAAAATTTATTATTTGCATATTTTTGGAATTAATTTAATCAAAGAATACAATAATAAAATAAAAAAACAATTAGACGAAATATAGCTTTGAAAAAAAGGATGCATTTAGATTTTTTTGAATAATAGTAGTATAGGTAATTATAGTGTAACAGAACAATTAAAAAAAGCCATTTTTAAAAATTTGGATTTACTAAAATGATTATACATTCAATTTATGATAAAAATTATCCTTATGAAAAATACCTTGTTGAATAATGACTATACAGGATATTTCAGAGTAGATATATATGATTTTTTTATTTTAATGGTTTAATGGTAACAGATGGATTTGTTGGAGTAAAATTAACACAGTTAGAAAAATGGTAAAAAAATTAGTCATAATATGAAAGCACTGAGACTTGGATATATACCTTTTGAAAATATCATAGAGTACGATATGGAAGGAGATGAATTTTATAGTAATCCCCATTTATATTGTGAATTTATAAATGTGTGTGATCCATTTGAAAAGATAGGCTACGCAGTTTTAGTATCGGATGATGAATACCAGATATTTGATGAAAGTGAAACATTAAAAAAATAGAAGAAATTAAATTTAAGAAAAAAAGGGAAATAATGATGGAAGAATTATATATTTTAGGAAATGGATTTGATTTATATTTAGGATTAAAAAAACAAGATATTCGGATTATTTTAAAAATAGAAAAATTAGCGAAGAATTTTTTTGAAAAAAATAAAATCAATTTTCAAAAAATTCAATAGGAAGTTATAATTATGATGCAAGAACTAAAGTTTATGCTGTATTTGATTATGATGAAAACCTATTAGATATACAAATAGTCCAACTGTACAAAAGATATAGAAAAAAATTTATTTTATTTATATTTAATGTTCTTAAAAATGTGATTTGAATTGGAATGAGGTTGAAAAGTAACATACTTTTTTATAAGAGATACATCTAAAATTTTTTTAAACTTAAAATGGAAACAATATTAGGAAATATAGAAAAAAATGAAATGTATAAATATTTATTAATAGCTAAAGTTATTATTAAAGATAGAAAAAAATTTGAATTTTTTTAGATTTTATGATGGAGCAATTAAACCTATTTGAAAAAAAGATTTTGGGAATTATATAGGAAGTTTAGCATTAAAAAGAAAAAAATAAAAATGGACTAATAAATATTTTTTTAGAACAACTTGTCGAAAAAAATTATAAATTTTAATTATAGTATATTTTTACAAGATTTAATAGATAGATACAAAGATATAGCTTTTTTTCAGAAATAGAAATTGCTAGGAGAATAAAGTCAATAGAAAGTATAGTAAATATACATGGTGATTTTAAAAAATCCAATTTTTGGAATAGATAGCCATAATTCAGAAGAACAATTTCAAAATTTTTACTAAAACATCAAGAATTTTTAAATAATGATACAGTAGGAAATTTTTGAATTACCAAAAGCCTGAAAAAAATTAGGAACAATTAATTTTTTTGGACATTCTTTGTCAGAAGCAGATTATTCATATTTTCAAAGTTTATTTGATTATTATGATATTTATTCTTCAAATATAAAAATTAAACTTTATGTATTCTGAATACGATAAAAAAATGATTTAACGAGAGCAAAAAGAGAAACACATAATAATGTTGTAAAATTAATGAACAATTATGGAGAAAAAAATTAGAAAAATAAAGATAAAGGAAAAATTTATTACATAAATTATTAATTGAGAATAGAATTAAATTGATAAATGTTGATAAAGAAAATAAAATTATTGATAATTCAAATTATAGTTTTAATTAAAATTTATAAAAAAATATAAATAGAAAGGAGTGACCACAAATGAAAAATAAAAAAATCTTAACATAGAAGAATACAACGGACTTGAAAATTTAGATTTGAATTTTTGAGTCAGAAGGAAAGGTTTTGGATTTGATAGTTTTGGCTGGAATTAATGGGAGTGGGAAAAACTAGAGTTTTGGAAAGTATTCGCTATTGGTTTGAAATGTTTAGAAGCAAAGCTGTTAATGTGGAATTATTTTTATGAAGAAAATGAAAAAGAAGTTTTGAAAAGTCTTATGAATAGTGAAGGATTGACAGAAGTTGAAAAAAGAAGCACAAAAAGGATATTGAATTTACAGATTGCTTTGAGAAATATAAAATTTTATAACTATGATTACAGGCACAATAAAACAGAAAAATTGAAACTATAATTCAAAAAAATAATAAGCAGAAGTTTTGAAAAATTAAAAATATTTCCCAAAAATAATTTATGTTCCAACTGAGATTAATTTTGAGGAAATCAAGAAAGCTCAAACAAATTTAAAAAAAGAATATAGTTTTATTAATATCGTAGATTCATACGAAATTAAGGATATTCCATCCTATATTGCGACACGGATTTCAAAAAGTTGCGAATGAAGAAGAAAAATTTGACGATGGGGCAAGTTAGAAAAAAATTTTTTTACGGAAATTAATGGGATTTTTGAAATTTTGGAGTTGGATGTAAAACTTTCAGAAATATCGAAAGATGAGAATAGTATGCCGATTTTTTTACTGATTCTAGTGGAAAAAAATTTGGAATAAATGAACTTTCTTCTGGGGAAAAAGCAATTATTTTTTTACGGACTTTAGCGATAAAAAAATGCTGGAGCCTGAAAAATTCCATAATTATGATTGATGAGCCTGAATTGTCGTTACATCCGAAATGGCAGCAAAAAAATTGTAAAAAATTAAAACGGGAGATGAGTTTGGAAATTCATAAGGGAAAAATAGTTTTAGATAAAGAAATTTTTAAAAATATAATAAAAATTTCCTAGTTTGGAAAAAAATTCCTTTTTAAATGTGGATAATGTGAAAAAAATCGAAAAATC
>BNJU01002197.1_pt1 | contig 123507 bp, 147 predicted proteins | sample 8539281 | NCBI WGS metagenome assembly BNJU01 (sample SAMD00202456, study PRJDB9452) | human saliva metagenome | isolation source: human saliva | place: Japan | reverse complement strand
AAGCTTGGGCTCGAATTGCAGATATGCCTTACCGTTTGTATCCTTTGTAGCCAAAGCGGCCACCGTTTCGGGATATTTCCCTTTATCGATTTCATACAATGCCGCCGCATTATCAATCGTCCGGATGTCCGCACTGATTTTTGCTATTTTCGCCGTCTTTCCGGCAGACATAAACTTGGGAACGGCGACGGTAGCCAAAATTAAAATGATACTGACAACAACCAGCATTTCCAAAAGTGAAAACCCGTTTCTTACAGGCGTTATACGAAAACTTGCAATCTTCATCATATCATCTCCATTTCTTCAGTTCACGGCTGTAATCATATCCAGAAGCGGCAATAATAAGGCCGTTACGAGAAATCCGGTTACGATTCCCGTGAAAACCAACATAAGCGGCTCGGCAGCCTTGCGAATGGCTGTACTCGTTTCTCGGAGCCGCTTCCCGTAATAAGCGGAAACGGTCCGGAGAACGCGATCATACTCTCCCGTGGACTCGCCGACGCGCAACATAGTCTCGACGTAAGATGTCCCGAATCTTCCCGACTTGACGGCGGTACTGAAAGACATGCCGTTCTCCAGACAACGAATCGTACGCACAATATGCCCCTTGAACACTTCTGACGGCACGGCCGAAAGGGCATCGCCGAGTGCCGAAATTATCGGAATCCCTCCGGCCAACTGAACAGCCAAAATCATACTGAAGCGTTGCCATGACCAAATCAAAAAGAATATGCGTATCCGCCCGATTCGCCACAATAATTCTTCTATCTTTTCTCTATATCGCCTCCTTTGCAATAACTTATATATCAGAATTCCCGTCATCACTGCCGCACCGATCAAAAACGGCCCATAGCGACAAAGGAAATTTCCTGCTGCCAATAACATTCGCGTGCTTTGAGGTAACGGCACGCCTGTTTCCGCAAATAAATCGGAAAAGACCGGAATAACAAAAACCAGAGCCCCGAAAAAAACAGGATATTGATACAAACAAACAGAAACGTCGGATAAATCATCATATTACGCAGTTGTGAACGCTCATCGCACAAGCGTTCATAATAAGACGCAAGTAATTCCGTCATATCTTCCATATGCCCCGAATGTTCGCCTGCCTGTACAAGACTGCAAGCCGTTTGCGGAAAAGCACCGCTGTCCTGCATGGACTCTGCAGCTCTTTTACCGCTTTCCATGGCCATAATGCAACCTTCAACAGCTTGCCTTTTTCTCCTGTTTTTTAAACGCCGTGAAATGAGATGCCAGGCTTCTGTTAAGGGAATACCCGCCTTTAACAAAAGACCGGTCTGACCGAAAAGAAAGGCGCACTCTTTATCGGTCAATATCGACGATGACCGAAAAAAAGAGGTGTCTTCCTTTTCTTTTATTTCCGTAACTGCAAGCCTTCTCTCAGCAGCTTTTATTCTTATTTCTTCCCTGCTTTTGGCCTGCACAACAGCCTTGTGCAATGTTTTTCCTTGTCCGTAAGTTACAATATAGGTCTTCATTATTTCTGCAACCGTCCTTCAGCTTGAGCCATGGTTCTCATTCCGTCAGCGCCGCCCGTTTGCATAATCGTTTCCAGTTGATGCTCTTTGCCGCTTCTGATAAGCTGTACTACTGCCGGCGTAGCAACAAGGATTTCTCGACAAATGCGTACGCCCTTTTTCGTATTTATACGCCTTTGTGCCAGGACGGCACATAAAACGGAAGACAAACGATACCGCAATGAGGATTCCTGTCCCTCACCCATAGAAATTAGGCGGGTAACGGTCTGCGCCGCCGTTCGGGTATGCAAGGTGGAAAAAACGAGATGCCCCGTTTCCGCTGCCGTCAGAGCCGCTTCCATCGTATTCTTATCCCTCATTTCACCGACAAGTATAATATCCGGATCTTGTCGTAATGCATCGCGTACACCTTGGGAAAAAAATCATTAAAAATGTTGCCCCTTCTCACGTTGAGTCACCAGTGAACGTCTGCCGGACACAACATATTCAATCGGATCCTCGAGCGTAATAATATGCCTGGCCCCTGCACTCATTAACATGAGACAGCATCCGCCACAGTGTTGTCGTCTTACCGCTTCCCGTCGGCCCTACAGCCAGGATCAGACCCTGACGGGGTATCTGTAAGTTTTGCCAAAAACGGCATATCTTCATCTTCCGGCAGTGAGTCCAAAGGGTAGAGAATCCTCAAAACGCCCCGTATACCGGCCTGATCTCTGGACCAGTGGGCTCTACATCTCAAGCGCTCATTCATGGGGAAAGAAAAGGACAGACATTCGTTTCCCGAAAATTTATAGCCTCGTTTATGAAGCCATTCAACCGACGTTTCCTTCACAACAGCCTTATCTGTTAACGGAATCAGATCGGTATCGGGCAGTCGTATAAAAGGCGGGCGCCCTTCCTGGATATGTAAGTCCGCTCCACCGGCCATAACAGCTTCATGCAAAAGTTCGTCAATATTCATGGTCTTCACCGCAAACCCGCATAATTTCCCGTTCATCCGTAAGGCCGTCTCTCACCATCGCCATTGCCGTTTCTTTGAAAAAAATCTTTTCCTGTGCCCCTTTCCGTACGGCTCCGGTGGACGCATCACGACGTACAGCCTCCTTCGTCCGGTTCGTAAAATAGATAACCTCGGCCAGACAGCCTCTTCCGTCATAACCGCTGAAATTACACGCAAGGCAACCGGTGCCGCCACAAACCGAACATTGCTTTCTAACCAACCTTTGAGCAGCCGTACACACCAAGGCGTCACCTACCAAGTAGGCGGGAACACCCATATCGACCAAACGCTCCGGAACAGCGGCCGCCTCGTTAGCATGGATAGTAGAAAAAACAAGATGTCCCGTCAATGCGGCACGGACAGCAATGGCTGCCGTCTCATTATCCCTTATTTCTCCGATAACCAAAACATCCGGGATCTTGCCGCAAAAGAGCTCTTAATCCTTCATGAAAAGCAATCCCGCCTTTTTTACCTATTTGACTTTGAGAAAGGCCGTCTATCTTATACTCAACCGGATCTTCCAGGGTGGCTATACTGACGGACTCCTTATCGATTTCCCGCAAAGCCGCATACAAGGTCGTCGTTTTACCGCTTCCCGTAGGACCGCAGATAATGATTAATCCCTTCGTGTCCCGTAAAGACCTGCGAATCAGACTTACAGCTCGCTTATCCATTCCCAAAGAATCTAAATCCGGGCAGGTTTCTGCTACCGCCAAGAATACGAATAACCGCTTTTTCACCGCGAACGGTAGGCATAGTTGAAAGTCGCATGTCAATGCCTTCTTTGTACACAATACGCCCGTCTTGCGGTCTGCGTGCATCGGCGATATCCAAAGCGGCCATAACCTTTAGTCTATTGATAAAGGCTTTTCCCTTCTCTTTTCGTATAGCGCCTACGGACTGCAAAACACCGTCTCGGCGACAACGAATACGAAATTTTTCATCAAGAGGCTCTGCATGAATATCGCTGACACCTCTGTCCATTGCATAGGAAAACAGCTTTTCTATTAAGTTTTGAACCGTTTCCGTTTTTCCTTCCTCATCAGTCCAAACCGATTTTTTCATCTGAAAGCCTCCCGTATGTACAGCATAATCGTTGTAATGGATAAACATCCCTTTTTTACCTAAATTTAAGGGGACTGAACAAAGTTTAATCTTTCCTTAATTCCTTAGTCTTGTTAGTGGTATAATAAAAAAATCGAATACAGGGAGTCTGACATGAAAAAATCACTGAAAATCTATAACCGTATACTATGGAAAATTCGGCAAACGAATAGGCGCAATTTTTACCGCCATTTTGTTAATGCTTCTTGTATCGGCCCTCTTTGCTTCACACGGTGCGGCCTTTATTTTTAACCGCGTCATGGAAACTCAGTCGGTCGTAAAAGGTACAATTCATGTCAACACTTTATCTGCCGATATTCGCGGTCAGGTGAATTTCACCGATTTGGAGTGGGATGCTCCGGACGGTACACCCGTCCTGCTCGTCCCTTCAGGAAGTTTCAAAGTCAATCCTTGGGACTTTATTTTGCATCGTTCTTTAAAAACGACGACCTTGCGGGAAATTACGCTAAACGATTCGACCGTATCAGTTAAATTCGATAAAGACATGTCGGCCCAAATTATTTCTTCCGAGGCTCCGGAATCGGTGAAAAAGTCGATTACTCTTGATGAAAAAATACGTACTCTCAATATGACGGACAAAAAGTTTAATCTGCGTCTTAACCTTAATAATTGTCGCTTTGAAGCCTATAAGGACGATAAACAATATGTCATGACCTCTGTAGATGCGGCACTGCATTTGAAGTCCAATGAGTTTTTGACCGTCAATTTTTCTTCCGGACCTTTTAGCGGTACGGCTGTCGGTGACGGCATTAATATCGACGGTTCCGTCAATTTGCGTACACCCATACCCGAAGCCGATTTGGAAGTGAATTTCTTAAAAGTTGATCCTTCTTCCGTCGGCTTCGGTAAATCCGTTCACGATCCTCTTACCTTGAAAACGCAGTTTACAGGACCTGTATCCGCACCCATGGCTCACGGAAAATTGGAGATGGATAAGCTGTCCATCCCCGCCCTGGATTTCACAAATGTCCGCGGCGATATCGATTATAAAGACGGAATTTTCTTATTTACGAATGTAACAGCCGATGTTTATAACGGAACACTGTCCGCTTACGGCGATTACAATCTTAATACCAGAGCTTATACCATTCACGGAAAAGGCACGGGATTGGACAGTCGCATAGCCTTAAAACGCATGGAATTTAAATGCCTGGTAGATACGGATATTACCATGGAGTGCGACGGTAATCCCGACAATTTGTTTACATACGGTTCCTTCCGGTCCGGAAAAGGTCGCTACACTCTTTTTTCCTTCAACTATTTAGAAGGAAAGTTCTCCAACAGACGACACCTTTTAGAATTTTTGACGTAGCTATCGCCACTAAATTCGGCTTGATTACGACCGATGCCTTTCAAATCGTAAACGGTAAACTCATCCTCGGCGACATTAGCGTTGTCTTTCCTTCCTCATCGGTAGCATTTAACCTCTTCTCATCAGATACCGATGCCCCTACGTCGTGGTCTGACATTCGAGAAAATCTGTCTGTCACAAAGAATAATATGAAGGAGCTGAAAAACGGCACTTCTAACTTTAGGGACACATCATCAAGTATGAAAGAGAATATGCGGGCTATTAAAGAAAATATGAAAAAACTCAAAACCGATACGGCAAAAATAAAGCAATCTTTAAAACCATCCTTGTAAGGCCATCATAAGTTGTGAAATATGCAGGAACGCTCCTTGACGGTCTTATGAAACCGTGATAAACTCATGAAGTACCTATGTGGAGCGGTATCGAAGTGGTCATAACGGGGCTGACTCGAAATCAGTTAGGCCGAAAGGTCTCGTGGGTTCGAATCCCACCCGCTCCGCCACATAAAAAAGAGTCGACACAAGTGTCGACTCTTTTTATAATTCTTACGAAATAAATACTTACCAATAAATATAATAAAAGACCGCCCTATAGGACGGTCTTTTATTATATTCTAAAATACGAATACTAATTGTGCCCGTGTAAAGTTGCCTGCATCACAACGATTGCAATCCTTTATTTCCGATGCAAAAAGCTCGGAATAACTGCAATTTTGCATTTTTAGCAAAAACATAGTCACCGCCGACACCCCATGAGGTTACACCGAAGGTACCGCCCGTAAAGTGTTCCGTTCTCCAGTTACCCGTTCCCAGGAAATCTTGAATGCCGCTCGAGCCGCTGTTCAGGTAATCAACCCAAAGATCCCAGGTTTTAGGTTTTTCAAAGAGATCTTTACCATACTGCAACTTGCCGTAATATACATCGGCAGATGCTGTATCGTCTTTAAAGCTTACCCGATTATATTCACCGAAAAGATTCCATTTAGGACCGAAGTTCAAAGATACGTAGGCCCCTTTAAGATCTTGGGGTTCATGCATCAATATTCCACCCATTCCGGGATAATTGTTATAGTAAATACCGGCTGCCGACCCCGTCATAGAACCGCCGCCGAAGTTTCCTTCCAACTCTCCGTAAGCCGTTTTAGCATTGTTGGAATAGCCGTCTTTAAACTTACCGTACCCTGCAGTAGCCGTAAGTTTCTTATTCGTAAAGCTCAGTTCGGCACCGTCAAAGGGATCATCATATTGAAGCCCCGATGCTTTACCTAACACATACGTATAACGACCGACTTTAAGATTCCAATTGTGAGCCGGATCCAAAGCATAGTTCACATATGCCTGATCAACAAAGAAGTTATTGTAAAGGCTTCCGTTATAGGCGTACATAGGAGTACCCGATGCCGCCGTTTCATCATCAAACCAGTTGATATACTGGATTCCCAGTACGGCTTCTGCACGGTCGTTAATCTTCCCGTTAGCACGGATACGAGCACGATAATCCCAATAATCATGGTCTGCAACGGATTTCGAATCATTCAGATAGCGGAATCTCATATCACCCGTTACCTTAACCCGGCCTACACGGTCTTCCAAGTCGGATACGCGAACGCCGAGATTATTAAGCTCACTCGAAAACTCGTCAGCCAGACGATTAATAAGAGCTCGTTGCTGTGCATCGGCATTGTCTTCATGCGCCATAGCCTTAGCCACTACTTCTGCCGCTTCGTAACGGGTAATATTGCGTTCGCCCTCAAAATGCGTCTTATCAAGGCCTTGAATAATACCTGCATTCGCCAATTCCATTACTGAATTATAGGCCCAACTATCCTTGGTACATCCGTAAACGGATTCGCTGCAAACCCTGTCGAACAGACAACCGACATAACTGCGAGAATAGCTGCCGTCTTCTTGTTCATCCTAAACACTCCTTTAAAATATTATGCTTTATTTGCATTAATTTCCTTGATGATTATATCAAATTTTCAATTTATTGTAAAAAAATATATTTAAATACAAAAAACGAGCTCTTTTTATGAGCTCGCTTTCTTATTATCATATATACCAATACGAAGGCTTTTTATACCGTCTAAAATACAAATACAAATTGTACTCGCGTAAGTTCGGATAAGTTACCGCTCCGGTCCTTTAGCTTAGAGTTGAAGGATTTAAATAATTGGAGTTGCGAATTCTTGGCAAACGTGTAGTTCGCTCCTATCCCCCACGATGTAACCCCGTAATCTGCACCTAAGAGGTTTTCCGTTCTCCAATTACCGCTAACCAAGAATTCTTGAATGCCCGAACGATCGCTATTTAAATAGTCAACCCACAGATCCCAACTCTGAGGCTTTTCAAAACGGGCTTTGCCGTATTGAAGCTTACCGTAAAATACATCGGCTCTTTTCGTGCCGTCCTTGAAACTTACGCGATTATACTCACCGAAAAGGTTGAAGTTCTTGGCAAAGTTCAAAGACATATAAGTGCCTTTCAAGTCTTTCTGAGGATGGCTCATATTCCATTGTTCACCGCTGAAGCGATTATAATACAAACCGGCCCCCGAATCGGCTGCCGAACCGCCCCCGAAGAACGTTTCCACCTCGCCGTAAGCTGTCTTGGCTTCATTGAAATTGGCTTCTTTAAATCTACCGTACCCTGCTGTGACTGTCACTTTTTTATTTTTAAAATTAAGTTCAGCCCCGTCAAAGGTATCATCATACTGAAGGCCCGTTACCTTGCCGATCTTATAATTATAGCGGCCAACTTTTAAATTCCACTGATGACTCGAATCGAGTGCGTAGTTTATATAGGCTGTATCGACAAAAAAGTTATTCAGCTTATAACCGTATGTAAAGACTACAGGTGACCCGGATGCCGCCGTTTCATCGTCAAAATTATTGTCATATTGAACGCCCAGGACAGCTTCGGTGCGATCGTTGATTTGTCCGTGAGCACGCAAGCGACCTCGGAAATCCCAAAACTTTTTATAAATCGGCGAATTTTTAGCATTCATATAGCGAACACGTGCATCTCCCGTCAGCTTCACCTTACCTGCACGGTCTTCAAGATTCGAGATACGAACGCCCAGATTATTGAGCTCATCTGAAAATTCATCAGTCAAGCGATTAATGAGTTCACGTTGTTTTGCATTGGCACGATCTTCATGAGCCATGGCCTTGGCCACCATTTCAGCGGCTTCATAACGGGTAATATTGCGTTCTCCCCTGGAAATAGGTTCCGTCAACACCCTGAACTATACCCGAGTTAGCCAATTCTACTACGGAATTGTACGCCCAACTGTCCGACCGTACGTCTACAAAAGGATTGGCCGCCATGGTCGTTGTCCCTAATGTAGTAGTCATAACGAAAAAAGCCAAAAGTTTCTTCATCGCCTTCTCCTTTTCAACTATTCATAAACGCCATTGTATTTTAAAGTGTATATCATAATTAATATATTTGTCAAAATGAAGCGTCAATGCGGTAAATTCTCAGGAGGAAGCTCTGATAGGCGCAAAAAAACAAGACCTTTCAGAAGAAAGGCCTTGTTTCATAGTTTCAGTTAAACTTAGAATGCGAATACGAACTGTGCACGCGTGAGTTCGTCCGGATCAGATGCATTACTGTCCTTGGATTTGGAAGCGAAGGACTGCATAACCTGGAACTGAGCATTCTTAGCGAAGGTGTAGTCTACGCCGGCACCCCAGGTTTCAACACCGTTGGCTTTACCGAGCAGGTTGTCCGTTCTCCAGTTGCCCGAAGAACCGTTGACACCGTTCTTTTCAGCATTCAAGTAGTCAACCCACAGGTCCCACGATTTCGGCTGAGCCATCGTAGCTTTACCGTACTGAAGTTTTCCGTAGAATACGTCTGCATCAGCTGTGCCGTCGGGATTATTTACATTCTGGTATTCACCCAAGAGATTGAACTTTTTACCGAAGTTTACGGAAGCATAAGTTCCCCAGAGGTCATCGGGAGCCGTAGATCCGGCCAAATTCGTTTTATTGAAGTTATTATAGAATACGCCGACTTTGGAACCTGCTGCGGAACCGCCGCCGAATTTACCTTCCAATTCGCCGTAAGCCGTCTTCGTATCGTTCAAGTCGCCTTCTTTAAACTTACCGTAGCCGGCAGTAACCGTCATCTTGGCATTGTCATAAGAAAGCTGAGCGCCGTCAAAAGTATCACCGTATTGAAGGCCCGTTGCGTTACCGAGTTCATAGTCATAACGACCTGCCATTACATTCCACTTGTGACCGCCGTCCAGACGCATAGTTTACATATGCACGGTCAACGTAGAATTTATCCTTGTCGGACGATGCGGCATCTTGATTAGCAAAATTATTGGTGTAATTTACACCTAATACTGCGTCTGCACGGTCGTTAATCTTTGGCATTAGCACGGAGACGACCGCGGAACTGCCAAGAGCCGTCGTTTTTATTGGACGAATTGTCCTGATTCATGTAACGAACACGAGCGTCACCCGTCAATTTAACATTGCCTACGCGGTCTTCCAAGTTGGAAACGCGAACACCCAGGTTGTTAAGTTCATTCGAAAATTCATCGGCCAAACGGTTGATGAGGGCACGCTGTTCAGCATTGGCACGATCTTCATGAGCCATAGCCTTAGCAACTATTTCAGCTGCTTCATAACGAGTGATGTTACGTTCACCTTGGAAGTGAACGCCGTCAACACCCTGGATGATACCGGAGTTGGCCAACTCTACTACGGAATTATATGCCCAGCTGTCTTGAGGAACATCCTGGAACGGGTTTGCGGCAAAAGCTGTCGTGCCTACTGCCATGGTTGCAACTAAAGTTGCTAAAAGTTTTTTGTTCATAATAATCTCTCCTTCTGTAAATGCATAAGTTTGCAATTATTGTAATCGGAGAAATATACCTTGCCTTCAAGGGGTCTCGGCGAGTTGTCCATGTTTCCTCTCGTTTCCCGTCTTACCCGGCACTGTATTTTCTCTTGCAAGTTCAGTTCTGAAGCACATCTTCTCTGAACTTGACATGAGTATACCCCCGATTTGAAAACTCGTCAACACTTTTAAGTTTTCATCTTCGTATACATTTTGTGACAGAAAAATCAGATTTTATCCTATTATATCTGCATATTATCCCATAGTACCCTCATAAAAGTCAGTATTTAAGCGACTTTTGGTACTTAAAAACATTGTAAAGTTTTATACATAATAAGAAGATCTTTATCTAAAAAGAACCGAGTTTCCGGTCAAAAATTTCAATTCTTATGGCGTTATAAGCTGACAATTCGTATAAGGATTTCTCCTTATACGAATTATTCATTCTTCAAAGGTACTATACTCTTCTACTTGTCACTTTCGCACGCAAAAAAAACAAGACCTCTCGAAGAGAGGTCTTGTTGATAATCGTATTGATTAGAATACGAATACGAACTGTGCACGAGTGAGTTCGTCAATATCCTTGCTACTAGTGCTCTTATCTTTCGATGCGAACGTCTGGAATACCTGGAACTGTGCATTCTTAGCAAATGCATAGTCAGCGCCGACGCCCCAGCCTTTAGCACCGTTACCGCCGATGCCGAGGAGGCTCTTTGTTCTCCAGTTGCCGGAAGAACCGTATACACCGTTTTCGTCGATATTTACATAGTCAACCCAGAGGTCCCAAGTCTTCGGCTGAGCGAAGAGAGCTTTGCCGTACTGGAGTTTGCCGTAGAATACGTCAGCATCCGTCGACGTGCCGGGGTTGTTAACCTTCTGATATTCGCCCAAGAAGTTGAATTTCTTGCCAAAGTTCAAGGACGTATATGCACCCCAGAGATCATCCGGCGACTTAGCCGTCGTTGCATCAGCTTTGTTGAAGTTATTATAGAATACACCTACAGCCGAGCCGGCTACAGTGCCGCCGCCGAAGAAACCTTCCAATTCGCCGTAAGCCGTCTTCGTATCCGTTCAAGAGCGCCTTCTCGGAAATTTACCATAGCCTGCCGTTGCAGCCATTTTCTTGTTAGCGAATTTGAGTTGAGCGCCGTCGAAGTTATCGCCGTACTGAATGCCCGAAGCATTGCCCAATTCATAGTCATAACGACCAACCATTACATTCCACATGTGTCCATTATCCAATGCATAGTTTACATAGGCACGGTCAACGTAGAATGTGTCTTTGTCAGCCGATGCAGCTTCTTTGCTGGAGAAATCGGATGCATAGTTGACACCGATTACAGCGTCAGCACGATCGTTAATCTTTGCGTTAGCACGGAGACGGCCACGGAACTGCCAGGAACCGTCGTTTTTCAACGTGTCGCCCTGTTTCATGTAACGAACACGAGCGTCACCTGTCAATTTAACGTTACCTACGCGGTCTTCCAAGTTGGAAACGCGAACGCCGAGGTTGTTGAGTTCATCGGAGAATTCGTCAGCCAAACGGTTGATGAGTGCGCGCTGTTCAGCGTTTGCACGATCTTCGTGAGCCATAGCCTTAGCTACGATTTCAGCTGCTTCATAACGAGTGATGTTACGTTCGCCTTGGAAGTGAACGCCGTCAACACCCTGGATGATGCCGGAGTTAGCCAATTCTACTACGGAATTGTAAGCCCAGCTGTCGGACGGTACGTCAACGAAGGGGTTAGCTGCAAATGCAGTTGCGCCAACAGCCATCGTTGCAACTAAAGATGCTACGAGTTTCTTGTTCATTGTGAAAGACTCCTTTCAAAAAACAAATATAAGTTTTGGAGAACTTTTGAATTTGTTTTGAAGGGTCATTGGCGAGTTGTCCATGTTTCCTCTCTTTTACTGCTTCAAAACAGCTTCATTTCTCCATTCGACTAAAGAATGACATAAGGTCATTCTGTAAGTCGTGATTTAGTTTACCCTATTTTCTGAAATTTGTCAAAAAAAGGAGTTTAGATTTTAATTTCTTCTATATTTAGTATATATATTTATTATTTTCGTCCATATTTTGTATACCTCGTTTTTTTCAAACCGGCATAACCGAAAAAAATAAATTTGAAAAAAATATTAAAATTTCTTTTTTTATTTCCGGATAAAAACTCGTAACCCAACAATAGTTTTCTTTTTTACTTATTATATAAAAAAACAAGGTCTCTCGTATGAGAGACCTTGTTTAAAGTCATTTCTTAGAATACGAATACAAACTGCGCACGCGTGAGTTCATCACGATCTTTACCGGGTCTTTTTCAATCTTAGTATCAAATGTCTGGAAGACTTGAAGCTGTGCATTCTTAGCAAAGGTGTAGTCTGCACCGGCAGCCCAGCCCTTCGTATCATCGACGTTCAGTTCTCCACGAACCCGTTCCATCATCATCAGCTGCGCTGTCTATCGATATTGATGTAGTTAACCCACAGATCCCAAGACTTTAGGGCGTATCGAATTTTCGCCTTGCCGTATGTGAGTTTAGCCGCAGAATGCCGTCAGCATCGGCAACACTGCCTTGTCATAGTTATACGATAAGCTTCGACGTTCAAGTTAAACTTTCTTTAGCGAAAAGTTTAAGGATGTATAAGCTCCCCATACGTCAGCATTGTTTTCCTTTACGGACGAGTTGATATTGTTGTAGTAAACACCAATTGCCGAACCGGCTACAGTCCCGCCACCAAAGAAAGCTTCCAATTCGCCGTAAGCCGTTTTGCCATTTAACAAACCTGTTTTCGCCTCTTGAGCTGCTACTGCTCCACTAGCAACTACAGGTTCCAATGCTTCCGAACCTTCTTTAAATTTACCGTAACCGGCCGTTACAGCAAACTTTCCGTTCGCAAATTTAAGCTGAGCGCCGTCAAAGTTATTTCCGTAAAGAAGGCCCATATTATTGCCCAATTCATAATCGTAGCGGCCTACCATCACATTCCATTTATGGCCGTTATCCAATGCATAGTTTACATAAGCACGGTCTACATAAAAGTGATCTTTACCGGCGCTGGATGCGCTTGCGCTTGCAGCCGTATTGTTTTCAAAATTGGTATTATATTCCATACCGAGTACGGCATCGGCACGATCGTTAATCTTTCGCATTGGCACGGAGACGGCCGCGGAACTGCCAAGATTTATCATTTTCCAATGCTTTGCCCTGTTTCATGTAACGAACACGAGCGTCACCCGTCAATTTAACGTTGCCTACGCGATCTTCCAAGTTGGAAACGCGAACGCCCAGGTTATTGAGTTCATCGGAGAATTCATCAGCCAAACGGTTGATGAGTGCCCGCTGTTCAGCGTTGGCACGATCTTCATGAGCCATAGCTTTAGCTACGATTTCAGCGGCTTCATAACGGGTGATGTTACGTTCGCCTTGGAAGTGAACGCCGTCAACACCCTGAATGATACCGGAGTTAGCCAATTCTACTACGGAATTGTATGCCCAGCTGTCGGACGGTACGTCTACAAAAGGATTGGCGGCAAATGCCGTTGCGCCTACTGCCATGGTTGCTACTAACGATGCTACGAGTTTCTTGTTCATGTGACTCTTCCTCTCTTATTCATAATTTTTTTGACATGAAAAGGAAAATTTCAGATGAAGATGACCTTGCGGAGTTGTCCATGTTGCCTCTCGCCGTATCCTTCATCACTCTTCTTCCTTTCTTCACCTACGGACAGTGTTGCATATTTTTTTCTTTTGTGTCAATTTTGTAATCTTTTTGTTTATTTTTTGTCATAATCCCTTTGTTAAGCTGATTTTTCTATATTTTAACCTATATTTTTCTTTTATTATAACTAAAAAGTACTGCTTTATAGCACATTATGCTTACTATGCATGTTTAAATATTTTTATTTATCGACTATATACTAAAAGTCCTTGTCGGTTTTCGACAAGGACTTTTAAAGAGCTTATTTAAAATAAAAAGATAAATTGAGCTCTTGTCAGCTCGTTACGTTTATTACCCGTACTCGTTACTTTCGTATCAAGGGTGCGGAACAGTTGTATCTGTGCGTTCTTTGCCAATGTATAGTCCAGACCGATTCCCCAGCCTTTCGTATCGTCAGCATGCATACGCCATGTCCCGCAGCAATCATCGTTAGCCGTTCCGGCTGCGGCATGTAAGTATTCACCCCATAAATCCCATGATCCGGGTTTTGTAAAGTCCGCTTTTCCCGTATTTCACGGTAGTAATGTAGGTCGTACCGTCTTTCAATGTACTTTCATCTTTTCTGTCAACGCGATAAAGCTCATAATTAGCCTGCCACTTTTTACCCAGAACGATATTGGTATAGCCGCCCCATACATGACCGCTTCTCTCATCCGTCAAACCGTTAACCCGCGTGTAATACAAGCCCAGTACCGAACCGTTCTTAAAGAATTTTTCCACTTCGGCAAAAGTCGCTTTACTGTCTAAAAAGCCTGCGACCTTCTTTGAATTTACCGTATCCTGCAGTAAAGGCTCCTTTATATTGTATATTTTACTATAGATATACTTCATATGGTTGTAATTTTAATCTTTTATACAATATGAGCTATTTTATATTGTAATCTGAAAACGTATTACAATTAGGTTTACATTCTGTTTAAGTTAAACCTATTTTATATAATTCCTGAAGCCCATCATTCTTATACACAAAAAGGACGGCAGAATACTCTGCCGTCCCGAAAGTTTATTGCCGATTTAGAAGAAGAAATCCAATTCAGCGCTTGTATATTCTTTTTGCTTCGTGCCGTTATCAACGGATTTTGTTCCGAAGGTCTGGCCTACTGCCAAGACTACGTTCTTAGCCAAGGTATAATCAAAACCTACACCCCAACCTTTAACGCCGTGTTCATAACCGAGGTAACCGCCGTCACGCCAGTTAGCCGTGCTGCCGTAGTACGTGCCTTTATCCAAGCGTACATAGTCTACCCATGCGTCCCAAGTACCCTTTTCTTCAGGAACGGATTGGCCGTACTGGAGTTTAGCACCCCAAATATTACCGTCCTTATCCGTTGCCGTTTCTTTGTTCTTGCTTACGCGTTGGTAATCGCCCATGAGGTTCCACTTCTTAGCGAAGTTAATCGACATGTAACCGCCGAAAGATGTTGATCCAAGTTGGCTGCGTTGGCTTTATTACCGCCGAAGTGATTGTAGTAAACGCCGGCACCGAAGTCACCCCACGTGCCGTCCAAAGATGCATAGCCGGTCTTAACATCGAGGAGACTCGGATTCGGAGCTTCCGGATCGGCTTCTTTAAACTTACCGTAGCCGCCCGTCAATGCCCAGTGGTCACCGCTGAATTTGAGTTGAGCACCGTCAAAGGTATCTCCGTATTGAATACCCATGCCGTTACCGATTTGGTAATCATAACGACCTACGAGGAAGTTTACATGCTTACCGGCATTGTATTCCACATTAGCGTGGTCTACATAAAGCTTATGGTCATCACCGCTCGATGCGGAATGTTCGTCGGCAAAGCTCATATCATCCGTGCTCAGACCCAGGTTAACAGTCGTGCGGTCGTTAACCGTTGCCGTTGCCAAGAGATGAACAGCAGCTTCCCAAGAAGCGTCGCCTTCAATATTTCCCTTCTGATGCTGATAATGAACGTTGGCATCGCCGGAAAGTTTAACATTGCCTACCCGTTCTTCCAAGTTGGATACACGAACACCGAGTTTACCGAGTTCGTCCGAAAATTCATCGGCCAAACGATTGATAAGTGCACGCTGTTCAGCGTTTGCACGATCTTCATGGGCCATAGCCTTTGCTACGATTTCAGCAGCTTCATAACGGGTGATATTACGTTCTCCTTTGGAAGTGAACGCCGTCAACACCCTGAATGATACCGGAGTTAGCCAATTCTACTACGGAATTGTATGCCCAGCTGTCCTGAGGGACATCCACAAAGGGATTGGCTGCAAATGCCGTGGCACCGACTGCCATGGTTGCTACTAAAGATGCTACGAGTTTTTTGTTCATGTCCGTTACCTCTTTTCCTGTACTGTTCCTGCATCGAATAGGCAAGATCGATATAACCGTACGGAGCGAGTTGTCCATGTTTCCTCTTCCGCTTCCGATCGTATCGTTCGGCAATAAAGACTGCAAGAATATCTGTATTGCTATTCCAGTCTACTATTATTGATAAATTGTGTCAATAATAAGTCGATAAAAATTTTCACTTTAGATAATTGATGTTTATATATACTTTTAATTTGAGATATTCCGCTCATATAAAACAAAAGAAAAGCGGCCTATAAAAGGCCGCTTACTTACATAGCTTTTATAATATCGATGCATTCTTTTACAATTTGTGCCGTCATGCCCCATATATGATACCCTTCATATCGATAAATATATACAAAATACGTTTTGCGACGTCGCCATTCCATGGGATTTCCCCCATAAGGAATATCTACGGGAAAGGTAGCTCCCGGTCGGGTTGCCAAATCCATTTCCGCCAGTTCAGGCTCATGCTCCATAAACCACTGCAACGGTACCGTAAAGGTATGATCCACTTCGGCAGTACAACGAATATCCTCTACGCTCGAAACTTCCGCCACGAAAGGATTCAGGGTAACGCCCGTAACGGTTTCCAGCGGCGATAAACTTGCCAAGACACGTATCTTTTCGGGAGGTATATTCAGTTCCTCTCCCGTCTCTCTAATAGCCGCTGCCAAAGGAGTAACATCGCTCGCCTCTATTTTTTTCCGCCGGGAAAAGAAATATCTCCCGGCTGCCAACGCAACGTCTTACTGCGAACTTCAAATAAAAGGTGCAAGCCTCCCGCATTCTTTATGAAAGGTACCAAAACGGCACAGGGTACATTGTTAAACAGTACGGACGAGGTCCTCTCGTGTTCGGGCCAGGGAGCCAATACGGCCTGCTCGTTCATATATACTCCTTCAACCTATTTGACGACAATATTGATAATCTTGCCGGGAACGACAATAAACTTAACTACGTTCTTACCGTCAATGAGAGTTTGAATTCTGTCGGACGCCAAAGTCTGTTCCTTTATGGCTTCAACCGATGCATCGGCACTTACGACAATGCGTTCACGAACCTTACCGTTAATCTGTACAGGCAATTCAATAGTAGATACGACGAGAGCCTGTGCGTCCGTCTGCGGCCATTCTTGGGTATGAACACTACCGTTTTTACCGATGATAGACCACAGTTCTTCCGCAATATGCGGCGTAAAGGGAGCTAAAAGACGCAAGAGATTTTCATTGGCTTCATCGGCTACATCGGCATGCAACTGCCCCTTATCTTCACCTACATACGCATGCATAGCATTGACAAATTCCATGACGGCACTGACGGCCGTATTCAAAGCGTAGTTTCCGTCATCGCCTTGAATATCATCCGTAACCTTGGCAACCGACGTGTATTCAACGAGACGCAAAGCCTTATCCGCTTCGGAATAGATGCCTTTCGACACTTCCGCCGTTTTGGCAATATCGGCAAACTGGTGTACGATTCTCCAAACACGATTTAAGAATCGATAGGATCCCTCTACCCCCTTGTCGGACCAATCCAAGTCGCGTTCAGGCGGAGCGGCGAACAAAATGAACAAACGTGCCGTATCGGCCCCGTATTTGGAAAGAATTTCTTCCGGCGAGACAACATTGCCCTTGGACTTGGACATCTTGCTGCCTTCCTTTAAGACCATCCCTTGAGTGAGCAATCTTTCAAAGGGTTCGGACGCTTCAACCAAGCCTGCATCACGGAATACCTTCATTAAGAAACGTGAATACATAAGATGTAAAATAGCATGTTCAATACCGCCGATGTACTGGTCCACATTCATCCAATGATCGGCTTTTTCACGACTCCACGGTGCTTTTTCATTGCGTGCATCCGTATAGCGCAAATAGTACCACGACGAGCAAACAAAGGTATCCATCGTATCGGTTTCGCGCGTTGCCGGACTGCCGCAAACCGGGCAGGTGCAGTGACTGAACTTTTCACTTGTTGCCAAGGGGGATACGGCACCGGCCGTAAAGGCTACGTCTGTAGGCAGTTCTACGGGCAACTGTTCTTCAGGAACCAATTGTTCACCGCATTTTTCACAATATACGACAGGAATAGGAGCTCCCCAATAGCGTTGACGCGAAATCAACCAATCGCGCAAACGGAAGTTAACTGTCCCCTTGCCGCAGTTATGGGCCTCCAACCATTTGGTAATGGCCTTTTTTTTCCCTCCTCAATCGAAAGGCCGTCGAATTCTCCCGAGTTCATAAGAACGCCTTCGCCCGTATAGGCTTCTGTAGCATTTTCATAGTCATATTCACCGGTCGGGTCGGAGATGACATAGTGAATAGGAATATTGTACTTTTTGCAGAATTCAAAGTCCCTTTGATCGTGACCGGCAACGCCCATAACGGCACCTGTCCCGTAATCGGCGAGAACATAGTTGGCAATCCAGATGGGAACCTGTTCACCGTTCAAGGGATTGATTGCATAGGCACCGGTAAACATGCCTGTCTTTTCAGCTTCATTCGACGTACGTTCCATATCGCTCTGATTTTTCATGAGCGTAATGTATTCCTGCAGCTGAGCTTCATTTCTTACCCTTAATGATTCGTTGCACAAACCGGTGTTCCGGAGCCAGAACCACAAAGGTCGTACCGAAAATCGTATCGACACGCGTAGAGAACATATCCAGTTTTTCACCGATTTCGGGAATATCGAAACAAAACTGAGCACCTTCACTGCGACCGATCCAGTTTTTTTGCATAGTCTTAACACGTTCAGGCCAACCGGGCAACAACTTTAAGTCATCCAGCAACTGATCGGCATAGTCCGTAATTTTAAAGAACCACTGTTTCAAATCCTTTTTGACTACGTCGTGATCACAACGCCAGCATTTGCCGTCAATAACCTGTTCATTGGCCAATACGGTATTACATGTATCGCACCAATTAACCTTCGCTTCTTTACGATATGCCAATCCGCGCTTATATAAAAGTTCGAAAATCCATTGTGTCCAACGATAGTAATCTTTATGACACGTAGCTACTTCTCTGTCCCAATCATAGGACAAGCCCAGAGATTTCTGCTGCCTTTCCATATTGGCAATATTATCGTATGTCCATTCGGCAGGAGGAATATTACGTTTAATAGCCGCATTTTCAGCAGGCATACCGAAAGCATCAAAACCCATAGGATGCAATACGTTGTATCCGTTCATACGGCGATAGCGGGCAATAACATCACCGATAGTGTAGTTACGCACATGCCCCATATGCAAGTTTCCCGAAGGATAAGGGAACATTTCCAGCACGTAATACGGCGGTTTTCCGTTATCATCAGGCGTTTTATCGGCATGAGATTCTGCCCATACGCCTTGCCACTTCTTTTCAATATCCTGAGGGATATACTTTTCCATACATAAGCCTCCTAAAGTAAGCCGCCATGCAGCTCAAAATACGAATTGTTTTTATTATAGTGTTCTCATCATATCAAGTCAATCAGCAGAACTGCTCCAAATATTCCGAAAGTCGGCATCTTCAAAGCCTTTGCGCCAGTAGGCACCCCCTGCCAACTGATACTTATCAATGAGATTTCTTTTGTTTGCCAAGGACGTATTGTCTTCAAACCAGATTTGAACTACACCTGTCTTTTAAAGGTAGATTCATGTAGTAGAGACCTTCCTTATCGTTCCAGCGAATATAGGAAGCATATTTTTCCCTGATTTTAAGACTGTTCTTCATGGTCAAAGTTCTTACCTTCAACGTACTATACGACTTATAGTTATCTTTTTCTCCCGGACCGCTTCCGGCCGGTGCCGGCCATTCATCGGGATTTTCAGGTAACATACTTTCTTCATCAGTACTGTACCATGTACGCATATATAGGGGCATGCCGAGAACGAGCTTATCTTTATCTATAAATTCCAAGGTTTTACGGACAGCCGACTCCACCCACGGTTCGGTAGCACAAGGACCCGGCACGGGACTGGTACGTCCCACTTGATCGTAAGCCATAAGCATGAGATAGTCGAGATGGGGAGCTAAAGAAGCTCGATCATAGACTTGAGACCAGTTTTTACTCGCCGACACGGGCGTTACATCCATAGATACCTTTAATCCGTATGCATGAGCGGCTACTGAAAAGGCGGCAACAAATGAGGTCAGTTCGTCTCTGTCTTCGTAGTTTATATTTTCAAAGTCCAGATTGTATCCGTCAAAGCCGTACAACAGAGCATACCCGATGAGCCTTTTAATCGTTTCTTCACGCACCGATTTATTTACCAAAAACTCGTGCGTTGCCGTAGGGTTAAAGTTATTGTCCACAAGGGGCCAAATTTTATAACCTGCCTTTTTATAGGCACCCACATAAGTATCAAAGTTTTTTTTGTGAATAGTTACTCCCGACGGAGTAACTCGAAAGGCCGTCGGCGATATGACGGCAGTACCCGTTGTCGGGCGTTGTGCAAGATTCTCTGTGTTCATTTCCGGATCCCACATAAGATCAACGCCCCCTGCTTGCGCCTTATCAACAGGTTTGTTTTCTACGGCATCTTTCAAAACAACCAGCCCTTGCGGTGAAGTGACGGCAATCGTCCCCTCACTGCCTTCCAGTTTCAGACGTAAGGCATCTTTAATATACGTTACGTCGACAAATGTGCCGTTTCCTTCTTTTACAGTAGGAAAGGTCAAATCTACAACATTATTCTGAAAAACAACGCCTGTTTTGTCCGGCAAGGTCACTCTATAGTTACCGTTTTCCGCCTCTTGAATACCGGCCTTTTTTAAAAGCGAGGGACTTACTAAGATCTGTAAAGCCTCTTCATTTTTCGTCAATACGGGCTGTGTCGCGACCGACGTCTTTTTTTTATAATCCGTTTGCTTACCACGTCCGTGCGCATCGGCTCCCTGAACCGTTAAGATAGCGGAAACGAGCAATACGGCACAAAGACAAGCGACTATTCGTCTTCCCTTTTTCATGGCTAACTCCTGTTCACAATGAATTGGTAGTGTATAATATACTGGTACTTAACTTTTTCATTATATCACATGAAAGGATGACTTTCGTCATGCATCAATATCTCTTTTATATAGGAACCTTTCCCGTCCGCGCATACGGACTTCTCTTTATGCTCGGTATAATTTCTTCAGGCATTGCGGCCTATTACATTATGAAAAAAGACGGGCGTCATTGGCACCTTCACATCTTCGACTTCACCCTTTGCTGCGGCTTGGCCGGCATTGTCGGCGGACGCCTTTGGGATGTCTTTTTCTTTGATTGGGCATACTACCACAACCACTTGACGGAAATCCCCTATGTCTGGCAAGGCGGCATGGCTATTCAGGGAGGTCTTCTTTTCGGTGCCGTAGCCGGTGTCATTTATACGAAATTCATCACATCGATACTTGGGCCTTCGGCGATTTACTGGCTCCCGCTATCATCCTCGGACAATCGGTAGGTCGCATGGCCAACTTAATGAACGGTGATGCCTTCGGCCATCCTACGGGCGGTTCTTTCGGCATCGTCTATCCCGAAACGACCCTGGCCCATCGTACATACGGCAACAGTCCGCTCTGGCCTGCCGAAGTGTGGGAGGGTCAAGTCGATATTCTCGTCTTCGTAGCCCTTCTCTTATATAGCGTCTTCCCGCATAAGAAGGGTCAGGTCTTTTGTGTATATGTTATGCTCTATGCCGTAGAACGCTTTTTCCTCGAATATTTAAGGGGCGACTACGTATCAACTCTTTGGGCTTTTAAATCCGCTCAATGGACGAGCATCATTGCCTTTGTCATAGCTTTGGCCATCTGGATAGTCCTACAAATATACGGTAGAGAAGATGAAAAATTAAAATCCGAATAACACCTCATATATAAAAAGAGGCTCTTTTGCAAATGTTGGGGGCTAACTGATCAACAAGCTTTTTTGGCACCGAACACAAAGGTGTTCGGTGCCGTTCTTTTTGCTCAACAATAGGATACGAGTTCGGAAGCGCCCAAAGTGTCTAAGACCGTAACTTATTCGTTTCAATACTTTGATCTTGTTATTGCATCCCTCCGTATAGCCGTTTGAAAAAGGTAGTAAGAATGCATTGGTTATCTGGCCTTTCCATGAAATAAAGGATGTGGAAAGTTTCTAAATTCCGTTAACTGAGCTGTCTTTACGCTCTTTAACCACCATTCTAAATGGTACGTAATTCGTTCTTTACCCTGTCTCTCAAAGATATGAATGAATTCTTGTTTTAATTTATATGCTTTTCTTAAGTCATCGGAAATCCGTAAGATCTCTTCTAACTTAATAAGCTCAGCATCCGTTAGGCGGCGGGGATGTTTCATGAGTATTCTCTTGTTGCTCTTTAGCATGGCTGAATAGCGTACCAACTTCTTTTGTTCACGTTTTCTAACTCGTTCTACCGCCCAATCCACTAAACGGCAAACATGGTAACGGTCACACACAATATGGGCCTGAGGAAATAGGGTTTCCATGACGAGCCTAAATTGCGGAGACATATCCATCACAATAAAGCGAACCCTTTGTCTTTCTTTTCGGCTATAGGATGCGAAATACCGACACAGGGCATTTGTCTCTTTCTTCGGTAACACATCAATAACATGATGGCTATCCGGGTCGGTTAAGATGACCTGGTATTTCTGCCCGGCTGCATTGCCTCTAAACTCATCTATACCCAAGACGGTCGGCAATTCTTTGGGACGAGAAATAGATATAAGGGAACAATAACGAATGACGGTAGTTACGGAGACATGGCAAGCCCGAGCGATGGTCGTGTAGTTCAGGCCCTCATGTAATAGGCGAAATATTTCAGCAATAGTAGTCATACCTAATTGTTTGTAACGCTGAATAAAGGGATTTTCCTCTGAAAATGAATGAGTACATTGAGGGCAAGAATATCTGCGTTGTTTGTATTTAGCACAAATATATAAACCATGAATACTACCCAAATTTATCGTACGGACTCGATAGTCTTTTATGTATTTCGTAGTATGTCCACAATAAGGGCAGGTATGCTCTATAACAGGAAGCATTACTTCATAGATTAATAAATTATCTTTCCGGTAGGAATGGGTAATAAATTCCCCTTTAATATTGAAGAAGGGTTGTATATAATCATTAGTAGGCATATGAGATCGCATCCTTTCTTTAGGACTTAGACACTTTTATTGTAAAGCATGCGAGCCTCATATGCTTTTGTTTTGCAAAAAAATAATGCTGAAGTCAGCACCTATTCGGTGCTGACCCCAACATTTATTATAGAACCTAAAAAGAGCCCTCGGCCGTATCTTCGGTCGAGAGCTCTTTTTATTCCACTCAAAAGGGAATCCATTATTGTTTTTCTTCTTTAGCTAACGCTTCTTTCAACGTGTGCCAAGCCAAGACGGCACATTTAACGCGAGCCGGCATGTTGGAAATATTTTTAAGTGCAATAGCGTCTTCCAACTCTTCCAGTTCGTCATCATCCGTAACTTCTCTTTTAATCATATTCAAAAAAAGTTCCGTAAGTCGCAAGGCTTCGGTCACGGTTTTTCCCTTAATAACGTCAATCATCATATCCGCCGACGCCTGACTGATAGCACAGCCGTGACCCGTATAAGCTGCGTCTTTAACAATACCGTCGACTATTTTAACCTGCAACGTAATATCGTCACCGCAGCTGGGATTATGCCCGTGTTCGGAAAGAGTCGCATCGGCTAATTCATGTTTGTTTTCCTGTGTCTGATTGTGTTCCAGAATAATATCGGAATACAGTTGATCCATTTCCATTGTCATTCGCCTCTCCTTTAGTCCTTAAAGCCCATTTGCTTACGAACAAGGGGCAATACTTCCAGGAAATAATCCACTTCTTCCGGCGTATTGTAAATATAGAAGCTGACACGATTAGAAGCTTCCGCCTTAATATAAGCGCCGTAAGGCTGTGCACAATGATGGCCCGAGCGGATGGCAATTCCGTAGCTGTCAAGAATGGTGGCCGCATCGTGAGGATGAACTCCGTCAATCGTAAAGGCGATAACCCCCGTTTTTTCGTTTGCATCGGTCGAGCCGATGATATGAATATACGGCAGTTTTTTCATACCTTCGAGACAACGCTTAGTCAGTTCATATTCATGTTCTTCTATCTTGTCCCATCCGTAGTTGTTCAAATATTTAATAGCCGCATGCAAGGCAACGGCACCTTCCACATTTTCCGTACCGGCTTCAAACTTGAAGGGCAGGACATTGAACGTCGTCGTCTGTTCTTGTACATATTCAATCATGTCGCCGCCCAAAAGGAAAGGGTTCCATATCATTCAGTAAATCGCGCTTACCGTAAAGGACACCCGTTCCCGCAGAAGCCAACATTTTATGACCTGAGAAAACAAGAAAATCGCAATCCCAGTCTTGAACATCACACTTCATATGAGGAATAGCCTGAGCCGCATCGACAATAGCCACGGCTCCTACTGCGTGAGCCCGGGCTACCAATTCTTTTACGGGCCGTTTCATACCCAATACATTGCTTACAGCCGCAAAGGATACGATTTTCGTACGATCATCGATCTTAGCTAAATCTTCATCCGTAAAATGACCTTCTTTGTCCAAATACATGTAGACCAATTCCGCACCGGTTACACGACAGACGCGTTGCCACGTTACCAGATTTGCATGGTGTTCCGAAATGGGGATGACGATTTTATCGCCTTTCTTCAAATGCGTTTCCGCATAGCTTCTGGCAATGAGATTCAGGCCTTCCGTCGCATTACGGACGAAAACCACTTCTTCGCTGTACTTGGCATTGATCAGCTCGCGTACGGCTTCACGGGCATCATCATATAATTGAGAGGCTTCTACACTGAGAATATGAGCCCCTCTGTGCGGATTGCCGTTATGATGTTCCAACAAGTCGACAATAGCCTGAATAACCTGCTTCGGTTTCTGCGTCGTCGCCGCATTGTCGAAGTAAACGAGCCTATGCCCGTTATGTTCTTTGCTTAAAATCGGAAAATCTTCGCGAATCGTTGTCATACCCCTCACCTTTCTATTCGTATTTCTGCATTTTTTCACGGGCTCTGTCAAGAACTCGCGCAATCAACTCTTCATCGCCCAGTTCATCAATAACGGGACGAATATTCGATTCTACAATAATCAGTTGAGCCCCTTTTTCGCTGAATCCGCGGCTCATTAAATAATAAAGCATGTCCTTGTCGATTTGCCCGGCACTGCTGGCATGATTACCTTCTACATCATCTTCTTTACACAAAAGAAGCGGCAACGATACGGAATGTACTTTCGGACTGAGCAACAGGCATTCGTCCGTTTCCGAACCGACGGATTTGCTGCAACCGCGCAAAAAGTCAAGCGTACCGCGGAAGTTTTTCTTTGACGTATCCGTTAAGGCTCCTGTCGTCAAAATATCGGCATAAGATTTCCGACCTTTTTGCAAGACCCAGTAAGAGAAATCCAAAACCTGCTGATCATAACCTACATACATGGCATGATTGACGAACTTGCTTTTTTCTCCGTCCAAATCGACTTTATAATATAAAATTGTCTGCGCCCCGCCCATTTCGGCGCTGACAAAACGAACTTCACTTTCTGCAGCGGCACGGACACAACGATGTTCTATATGACGTACGGAATCACCGTTGAATTGGATCTTTTTAATCGTAACTTTAGCATCTTTTTCGGCTTCAATATATTCGGCTATATTAACACTGCCTGTCGGAGCATCCCCTTCAAAGAGAAGATATACTTCCGTTTCACTGCCTTCTTTAGCTTCAATTTTAAGTTGTGCCGTAAGATTCGGCACCGCGTCTTCTACACGATAAATCAGGCGAACCGTTCCTTTGCTACCCTTAGGTGCATGAATGAGGCACCCGTTCATGCTGTGATTGACAGCATCTCGCAACGATTCGGGAGAAGCCCCTTCAAAGCCGTCCAAATCGTCAAGTCCGTTGCCTTGATAAAAAGTAACCTGCGTATCGCCGGACACGATATGTTCAATATCGACTGACGGCAAATAAGGGGCGTTCAATCCGTCTAGTTCTAAATGATTGACCTTCATCCAACGGAAGGTAGGACGAGGCAATTCATTGTATAATTCTTTACTCATCATTACCCTCCTTTATTTTAACGAGCCTTTCAGCTCCAGATTAATTAAGTTATTCATTTCCACGGCATATTCCAAAGGCAAAGCTTTGGAAACGGGTTCAACAAAACCGCGCACAAGCATGGCTCTGGCTTCATCTTCACTAAGGCCGCGACTCATGAGATAGTAAACGGCTTCATCGGAAATTCTACCGATTTTAGCTTCGTGACCCAAGTCGATATTATCATTTTTAACAACAATAGCCGGAATCGTATCGGACTGAGAAATTTCATCCAACATAAGCGATTCACAACTTACATTGGACTTGGCACCTTCCGCCTTTTCGTTAATTACGACACTGCCGCGATAGATACAGACACCGCCGCTCTTTGACAAGGACTTGGAGTCGATATTACTCGTCGTATTCGGTGCGTTATGAACCACCTTGGACCCCGTATCTAAATACTGCCCCTTACCGGCAAAGGTAACGCCCGTAAATTCGCAATGAGCTCCTTCTCCCTGTAAAATCGTCATAGGATACAGGCAAGATGTATGAGATCCGAAGGAACCCGTTACCCAGTTCATCGTTCCGTTCTTACCGACAATGGAGCGCTTCGTGTTCATGTTGTACATGTTTTTTGACCAGTTCTCAATCGTCGAATAGGTCAAGGTCGCATCATCGCCGATAAAGAGTTCTACCGCCCCGGCATGCAAATTGGCTACATTGTACTTAGGTGCGGAACACCCTTCAATAAAGTGAACCTTTGCCCCTTTTTCTACAACGATCATCGTATGTTCGAACTGTCCTGCGCCGGGAGCATTCAGACGGAAATAACTTTGCAAGGGAATATCCACTTGGACTCCTTCAGGCACGTAAACGAAGGATCCGCCCGACCAAACGGCACCGTGCAGGGCCGCAAACTTATGGTCTGTCGGCGGTATGAGCTTCATAAAGTGCTTGCGCACAATATCTTCATGTTCTTTCAGAGCCGTATCAAAATCAGTATAAACTACGCCTTGTTTGACCAATTCTTCCTGAATGCTGTGATACACCACTTCCGAGTCGTACTGAGCCCCCACACCGGCTAAAGACGTCTTTTCCGCTTCGGGTATACCGAGTCGATCGAAGGTATCCTTAATGTCTTCGGGCACTTCATTCCAATCAGCTTTCAACCCCGCATCGGGGACGCACATACGTAACGATGTTGTCCATTTGCAGTTCGCTGATGTCAGGCCCCCATGTGGGGTAATCTATTTTATAAAAGAGTTCAAGCGACTTCAGGCGTGCCTGAAGCATCCATTCGGGTTCGTCCTTTTGTGCCGAAATTTCCCGAACTATTTCTTCAGTAAGGCCCGCATCGGTCTTATATGAATATTTGAAATCTTTTTTAAAGTTATATACATTGCTAAAGTCGGAAAAAGACTCTATCTTTTCCCGTTCTTTGGCAAATCTTTTTTCTTCAGCCATGGACAATGCCCCCTATTTAGCCTGTGTACGATATACATCGTACCCGTTCGCTTCGATGTCATCAATCAGGGAAGCATCACCGTTTTTCACAATCTTTCCGTCAATGAGAACATGGACGAAATCGGGTTTCAGGCTTTGCAAAATTTCGCTGTGATGCGTAATGACGAGAACCGCATTTTCCCCATTGTGATAAGCAGCAACTCTGTCGGAAACAACGCGAACCGCATCGACATCAAGCCCCGAATCTATTTCATCCAACATGGTCAATTTCGGTTCCAACATGGTCATCTGCAGGATTTCCGTCTTCTTTCGTTCTCCGCCGGAAAAACCGTCATTTACATACCGTTCCGCATAAGACTTATCCATACGCAATTCTTCCATTTGAGCACGTAACTTTTTACGAAAAGGCATAATTCGTTGCGTTTCTCCCGTAATCGTACTCTTGGCATTGCGGATAAAGTTTTCTACGCTGATGCCCTTAACGGCAATAGGGTTCTGAAATGCCATAAAAATACCGAGTTTAGCACGTTCATTTACGGGCATATGTGTAATATCCTGTCCTTCAAAAAAATATGACCGTCTGTCACGGTATACGAAGGATTCCCCATAATCGAATGAAACAGTGTCGACTTACCGGCCCCGTTGGAACCCATAATGACGTGAGTTTCACCTTTATTAATCACTAAGTCGAGACCCTTGAGGATTTCTTTACCGTCAACGGTTACCTTCAGGTTCTCTACACGTAATAATTCACTCATTACCAATCACTCCTGTATAAACTTTTAAATCATACTTTTTTACTACACTTAGATTACTCCATCATTTTTACAAAGTCAACCTTTTTAGTGTATTTTAAGAACCGTATTCATTTCACTCGTCTTTTTCTTTGTCCATTCCATATTTTTCACGTAATTTCCGCCGTTTTTCGCTATGAAGCCATGCCTGCATGATTACTGTCAAGGTTGCTAAAATCAAGAGCCCGACTACAAGCGATGAAGGACCGTCTTTGATAAGTGCATAGATTAAATATGCATATACGACTATCCATAAAAAGAATCGTATTTTACTCACCGGCTTTTTCTCCCTCCCGCTTTTTCACAGCAATCAAAGCTTGAATATACATGGCACATTCAATACGCTTTTTCTGAATCTTACAGCCCAACTCATAAGGCGTGTCTATACTGCCGCCGTACTTAATGTTATTGGCATGACAGCCGCCGCTGCAGAAAAATTTAGCCCAACACTTGCAACATGTCGGTTTATTGAGTACATGCATATCTCGGAATAAGCGGGGCAGTTCCGTATTCGTTATGCCGTCGTATACACTGCCGATAGCATATTCTTCCTGTCCGACAAACTGATGACAGGGATATATATCTCCGTTCGGAACCACGCACATATATTCATGGCCTGCACCGCAACCGCGCAAACGCTTGGCAATACAGGGGCCTCGATATAAGTCCATAATGAAGTGATAGTAAATAACGGGGCGGCTACTGAAATAGCGTTCCAAATAAAAATCCGTCAAATTTCGTATTCTTCATCGATACGTTTTAAATCCGACTCGTCGATAGCATACGACAGGTCATCGCCGACAACCGGTTCCATGGACAGGCCGTCAAAACCCAAATCTGCCATATGCTCTACATCAGCCGTGAAATCAAGGTTATATTTCGTATACGTACCGCGCACATAATATTCTTCCCCGTTTCTTCCGGATACGGCATGTTGCAGGTTCTTAACAATTCTTTTATAAGAGCCGTGACCGCCTGCATCGGGACGCATACGATTATGAACATCCTCTCGGCCGTCCAGGCTGAGAATCAGACTGATATGATTATCTGTTAAATATGTAATTTTTTCTTCATCCAATAAAAGCCCGTTTGTCGTCAGAGAAAGTTTAAATACCTTATTATGCAACTTTTCCTGTTTTCGTATATATTCAATGGTCTGTTTGACGACCCCGAAATTCATAAGCGGTTCGCCGCCGAAAAAATCCACTTCACAATGCTGCCGCTTGCCTGCCGAACTTTCAATCAGCAGATCGATAGCTCTTTTAGCCACATCAAAACTCATTAATTCTCGTTTATTCGTGTCATAATCGCCTTGAGAGGCAAAACAGTATTTACAACGAAGATTACAATCATGAGCTATATTCAGGCATAAGGATTTTACAACCGGTTTTTCATCGGCTACGACCTTAAAAGACTCGCACATGGGCGCAAAAAGCATTTCCGCCTTAATCAACTCGTCAAGTTCGTCCATCGTTTCCGTTAGTTCATCGTGTGTGTATACGTTCCTTCAAGGGCAGTATACACCGCTTCTTTATTGTTACCCTTATACGTATCCAAAACATCGTAAGCCAGCTTATCGATTACATTGACAATACCGCTGTTAACATCGAGTAACATATATAACCCTTTCATAATATATTTATGAATCATGGGTTGAATCTTTTCCGCCATTTTTCCTCCACATAAAAAGAATACCCTTTACCTGGTCGGTAAAGGGTGTCCCCTCTTAATTACTTATTTTGTGCAAACCTGGTTACCTACAGTGCAAGACGTTTTGCATGCGGACTGGCAGGATGTTTGGCATTCGCTGCAACCTGCATGTTGAGCCGTCTTCTGAATGGATTCGGTATTAATGGTAATAATGTGTTTTGCCATATCGGTTCACCTCGCTATCAATATCTGTTGTATTATAGCATATAATCGGCACGTCTACAATCACTATAACAGACGTAATTGCTTAAATTGGAAATCCTTACTCATCGTAATTACGACGGCACGATTATCAAAAATTTCGTTAGTCGCAAAAAGACATCAAAGTCTCCGTTATAAGTCATATAAACAGAATTAATCCGTTCCAGGCTGGCACGAATTTGCTCGGCCGTCATTTCCGGCTCACCGTCATTCAGCCAATGTTCATTTTTAAACTTGGCAATAAGCGGTGCATGAGCCGCTACGCGCGGTCGATGTGCAAGTATCCATTCCCATACGCTCTTACCGTATCGACGGGCCTCTTTTTCCTTACCTTCTTCCAAGCCTTCAAGAACGACCAGTACGGGATTCCCGTTGACGAGAATCTCATCCATATAACTGCCTTTGACATACCGTAAGCTCATAGCATAAACCTCCGTAAGAGATATTTCTTGCTTGACCGTCTGTCTAACAGGATGTCTTTATCTTACTCTATGTTCTTTTTCCCTGTCAATGAATGGAACGAACTCTCACAGTTGACGACGGACAGATATCGTTTTGGAAGCAATCCTCACATAAGGGTTTACGAGCCTTGCAAATTCTTCTGCCGTGCCAGATCAGCCAATGATGAGCCCGGCTCCACCATTCAACGGGGATGGCTTTTTGCAGACCCTTTTCCACACTGTCGGGCGTCGTACCGACAGCCAGCTGCATGCGATTAGCAACACGAAACACATGAGTATCCACAGCAATAGCCGGCGTATCGTAAAGAACGCTGACAAGCACATTGGCCGTCTTACGTCCTACACCGGGAAGTTTCACTAATTCATCAAAGGTCTTAGGCACTTCCCCCTGATACTCTTCACATAAAATACGACAGGTTGCCGATAGGTTCTTGGCCTTGCTGTGATAAAGACCGCAAGTCTTTATTTTTTCTTCCAGCCCGTCAATTCCCAAGGTCAACATTTTTTCGGGAGAAGCGTATTCCGGAAACAACCCGGCAGTTACAATATTCACGCGTTCATCCGTACACTGAGCCGATAAGACAACAGCCACCAAAAGTTCAAAAGGCGACTGATATATAAGTGCAGGCTTCATGATTCCGTATGTATCTTGAAAGCGTTGCAACATCTCTTGTTTTTTCTTTTTTGTAATCACTTTGTCAACTCTCTTTCCGCAACATATAACGGGCAAATTTTTATAAAATCGCCCCTTTCATACTGCCGGTTTTTATTATAACACATTGCAACCATAGCAAGAGATGGTTAATAATGTTGCTTTTTTTGCAATCAACTTACTTATTTTTCTTGTTTTTTATTATTAATTAATATTTATTATCATATTTTTAAGATCAATATAGTTTGCAGTGTGAGAAAACTTCTTTATAAAGATATTCAACAGATTTTTACTTTTTTTATAAAAGAGAAGGACTCTTATTAACGCTCTTAATTGCAAAAATTGAAGAAACTCATTCATTATGATATATTTTATTTAAAGAATCGTTATTTATTAAAAAGAGGTGTTGAAAATGGATACATTAGATAACTTAACCCAATTTCCTATTTATTTTGCTCCCGGCTGTAAGCTGCTTCAATTAGAGCCCAAGATGACATCAAAAGTCTACGATTACCTGCACAAGCTCTTCGGCAATATCAATTTATATACTCGTTGCTGCGGACTTGACGATGCAACCCAACAGGAAGAAGAAGCCGTATTTATTACGCTCTGTGATTCGTGCTTTAAAGTATACGGCGATACGTATGCCAATCTGCATATGCGAGATTTCTGGGAAGTATACGACGAATATAAGTCCATCTATCCTTTAGAAAATGAAGCAGAAGTACGCGAGGCTTTACAGCACACCATGGTAGGCGTATATCCTAAAGAAGGGTATCAAGGCCTGGTTCAGCAACTTCTCATCAAAACGAGCATAAAAAGAAGGTTCTGCACAATGCAGAACCTTCTTTTTTATCGGCGTTTTTTATAAAGTGACTCTATAAGCCTTTCCTGTCCGTCGGCACGACTTTCAAAATCGGAAATAATGGACAATGTCCTATACACATAAGCACCGTCATTAATAGACTGTAAATTTACACGAACGCTGTAAAAAGCCGCCCGCATAGCCGCTCTGGCATTCATGGCAGCTATAACTCCGTCCGTAACGGCCCAAATATTACCGTGCTCGACAACTTGTCGAGCCATGGTCAGCAAAGGAAAAATATCCTGCCCCAATGTCAAAGGCACCTCAGCCGCTTCTTTAAACGCCTCTTGAACCGCTTCCGCCCGTCCTTCTTCTTCCTTCGGTCGCCGTAAGGTTTCCATAAGGGAAGAAAATGCAGCCGCATCAGCATCGGCAGCCTGCAAATACAATTTTCTCAAAGAAGGCAACTGTGATTTCATAGAAATCATTCGCCCTTGCACCTCTTCATATCCTTTTTTATCAATCGTCAAATTAATGACCATTTCAATAAGGGCCGCGGCCGAAGCTGCCGTAACGGCGGCAATACTCCCACCGCCCGGCACGGGAGCGGACGATGCCGTTTGATCTAAAAATTCACGTACGGATAAATCTTCTATTCCCATGGTTTTAGAAGAGCCCTGTAATATTTCCTTTTTCATCAATATCCATCCTGTTCGCCGCCGGCACCTTGGGCAGTCCCGGCATAGTCATAATATTACCCGTCTCGCAGACAATAAAGCCTGCGCCGGTACATACACGCACATCTTTAACTGTTACATAAAAGTTTTCAGGTGCGCCTAAAAGGTCGGCGTTGTCAGACAAAGAATACTGCGTCTTAGCGACACATACGGGCATCTTATCCAACCCGAAAGCTTCGAGTTCCTTTACCTGTTTTTGAGCCTTCCCTTCAAAGATCACGCCTTTACCGCCGTAAATACGAGTCACTATTTTTTCCAGTTTTTCGGGAATCGTTTCATTTACGTCATATAAAGGGCAATAAGGACTTGCATCTTTTTCCATTAAGGGCAGCAATAAGTTGGCCATCTCTTTGCCGCCTTCACCGCCTTCAGCCCAGCAGTCATTTAAAGCTACAGGCACACCGTAGTCCTCACACAAGCGGGTAAGAGTTTCCAACTCCGCATCCGTATCGGAAAGGAAGCGATTGATTCCTACTACTACGGGCACATTGAAAATACGCATATTCTCAATGTGTTTCGCCAAGTTGGCAAACCCGGCTTCTAAAAGCCTTCACATTTTCTTCCTGTAAGTCCGCCTTCTTTACTCCTCCATGCATCTTTAAGGCTCTGACAGTTGCTACAATAACTACTGCCGACGGTTTAATATGCCCGAAACGACATTTTATATCCATAAACTTTTCAGCCCCTAAATCGGCACCGAAACCGGCTTCCGTTACTGCAATTTCACCCATTTTCATAGCCAGTTTCGTCGCAATAACGGAATTACAACCGTGGGCAATATTGGCAAAGGGCCCGCCGTGAACTAACGCCGGTGTTTGTTCCGTTGTCTGTACCAAGTTCGGCTTAATAGCATCCTTCATAACAACGGCCATGGCCCCGGCTACACCTAACTGTCCGGCTGTTACCAAATTGCCGTCCAAAGTCATAGGCTACCGTAATTTTAGCCATCCGTTGTTTTAAATCTTCCAAATCTTCAGCCAAACACAAGACGGCCATGATTTCCGACGCAACGGTAATCATAAAATGATCTTCACGCGGAAAACCGCATACCTTACCGCCTAAGCCTATGGTCAAATTACGCAATGCCCGATCATTCATATCAAGGACCCGCTTCCAAATGACACGACGCACGTCAATACGCAATTCATTGCCTTGATGTACATGATTATCAATGGCTGCGGCTAACAAATTATTGGTCGTAGTAATGGCATGCATATCGCCCGTAAAGTGAAGATTTATATCTTCCATAGGCAAGACCTGAGAATACCCGCCTCCGGCCGCACCGCCTTTAATCCCGAAAACCGGTCCCTAAAGAAGGCTCGCGCATAGCTACAACAGTCTTATGCCCCAAGCGGTTAAAAGCCTGAGCCAAGCCGATGGTAGTCATGGATTTCCCTTCACCTGCCGGCGTCGGGTTAATAGCTGTAACCAGGACCAATTTACCGTCCGGTCGACTCTGTAATCGACGAATAGCATCAAAAGAGACCTTCGCCTTATATTTTCCGTACAATTCCAAATCATCTGCCGTAAGTCCCACTTGTTCGGCAATTTCCGTAATCGGTTTTAACTCAGTTTGCTGTGCAATTTCGATATCGCTTAATACAGGTTTCATATCCGTTACTCCTCGTTTATATGTGGCAGGAGGCATAAAAAATACCGACTCTGCCCGGAATCATTGCCCAGACGGTCGGCTAAAATGGATTATGCTCCCCGTGGTTGTTCCACTTCCGTCAGTTACATAACCTTATATTATTATACCTGTCGCTCCATTCCTTTGTCAAACGGTACAGTTATAAGATACATAACAATTAGACATGTATAGGCGGATACTTTTGCATTCTCATTCCCCTATCTCAACGGTACGTATCCGCATATGACGAGTTCTTATTTTACAAAAATAACGTTGAAGTCGCCATCTCTTTGATACCGACTTCAACGTTATGATAGAAGCACTGTTATGTGTTATTATTTTTTGACCAAATCCTGAGCTACTTCAATATGAAGTTCGCGCAGCTGTTTCGGTGCTACTTCCCGAAGGTGCTTCGCTCATGGGATCAATAGCATTTTGCGTCTTCGGGAAAGCAATAACGTCGCGAATGGACTTTCTCTTGAGCATCAGCATAATCATGCGATCCAAGCCGAAAGCCAAACCTCCGTGAGGAGGGGCTCCGTATTCGAAGGCTCTGAGAAGGAAGCCGAACTTCTGCTTCGCTTCTTCATCCGTAAGTCCGATAGCCTTGAATACGCGTTGTTGAATATCCGGTTGGTAAATACGTAAAGAACCGCCACCCAATTCAACGCCGTTCAAGACCAGGTCATAGGCCTTTGCATACACTTTTGATTGGTCCGTTTCCAACTTGTCCAAGTCTTCGTCGCGCGGAGCCGTAAACGGATGGTGCATTGCCGTGTAACGTTTTTCTTCTTCGTCATATTCAAACATGGGGAAATCGACAACCCATGTAAATGCAAAGGCATTTTCATCGATAATGCCCGTGCGGCGAGCCATTTCTTTACGCAATTCACCCAAAGCGGCTGCTACAACAGACGGTTTATCGGCAATCATGAGAACCAAGTCACCCGTTTCACTGCCGCAGGCTTCGCCGATAGCTTTTAATGTATCTTCACCGAGGAATTTTTTCACCTGAGACTTCATGCCTTCTTCCGCAAGGCAATCCAAGCCAATCCCTTAGCTCCGTAGGTAGAAACATATTCAACCAAACCGTCCAATTCACGACGGGGAATACCGGCATACCCTTTAACGTTAATAGCCTTAACTTGACCGCCGGCATCAACGACATTACGGAAGACCTTGAATTCCGTATCCTTTACGAGTTCCGTAATATCTTTGAACTTCATGTCAAAACGCAAGTCCGGTTTATCAGAACCGTAGTTTTCCATAGCATAGTCCCAAGTCATGCGCTGAATCGGACCGGGAATCTCATAACCGAGAGCCTGTTTAAATACATACCCGATCATTTCTTCCGTCAACTGTAAAATATCTTCCTGACTCATAAAAGACATTTCCATATCGAGCTGTGTAAATTCAGGTTGTCTGTCGGCACGCAAATCTTCATCGCGGAAGCAGCGTGCAATTTGATAATACCGATCCATGCCGGAAATCATCAACAGCTGTTTAAAAATCTGCGGTGACTGGGGCAAAGCGTAGAATTTTCCTTCATTGACACGGCTCGGTACGAGGTAATCGCGCGCCCCTTCAGGCGTACTTTTACAAAGTTCGGGAGTTTCAATGTCGATAAAGCCGTGCTGATTGAGGAAATCACGCATAGCATGCTTTACCTTATTTCTCATAATCAGGTTGTTCTGCATTTCCGGACGACGCAAGTCGAGGTAGCGGTATTGGAGACGTATCTTTTCATCTACGTCAATATTATCTTCAATATAGAAGGGCGGTGTTTTGGATGTGTTCAAAATTCGTAATTCTTCACAACGAATTTCGATTTTACCGGTTTTCATCTTTTCGTTTATTGTCGCTTCATCACGCATGCGGACAATACCGCGAACAACGAGGACATATTCCGTACGAACCTGTTCCGCCTTTGTCAAACGATTCCTTTTCATAGTCCGGCGAAGCAACGACCTGTATAATACCCGTACGGTCTCGTAAGTCGATAAAAAAATCAAACCGCCGTGGTCGCGACGACGTTCAACCCAACCGCACAATACGACTTCTTTTCCCTGATCCTCTTCTGTTACGGCCGCACAATAATGAGAGCGGCTCAATCCTGCCATTGTATCCATTAAACTCATCCCTTCTTCTTTGCTTTCTATATATTCAACCACGTCGCCGAGGGCTACCGTTTCCTGCTCTTTCGTCTCCATATTGCGAATTTGTGCCTGTCCCTGTGCCAACTCGTCTTCGCCTATAATCACTGTAAAATCGGCATTTATCTTGTTTGCCGCCTTCATTTGTCCCTTCATGCTGCGTCCGTTCGTATCGATTTCGGCATACAAACTCTTGGCACGCAAAGCTTGTTGCAAGATAAAGGCCTCTTTTCTCGCCTCATCGCCTAAGGCAACGATATAGGCGGGACGAATCTCTTCAACAGGCGGTAGCAGTCCTTGTTCCTTTAAGGTCAGCAACAGCCGTTCCATACCGACGGCAAAGCCGATTCCCGGTACGGACGGGCCACCGATTTCTTCAATCAATCCGTCATAACGCCCGCCTCCGCACACGGTGCTTTGCGCCCCTAAGGGAGCATACATGATTTCAAAGGCCGTCTTCGTATAATAATCAAGGCCGCGCACCAGCCGAGGGTCCTTTTCAAAGGAAATGCCTATTCCCGTCAAATAGGACTGGACCTTCTCAAAATGTTCGGCACATTCTTCACATAAATAGTCCGTAATGAGGGGAACCCCTTCAGACAACATGCGTTCACCGTCTTCTTTACAGTCCAGTACGCGCAAGGGATTCTTATCCAATCGCGACTTACAGTCGTCACACAATTCATCTCTCTTACCATCAAAAAACTCGATAAGTTTTTGTCTGTACACGGGACGACACTTGGGGCAACCGACGGAATTTAAATGAAGTACCAAATCATTGAGACCCAATTCACGGAAGAGTTGGAAGGCCATAGCAATTATTTCCGCATCTACTGCCGGATCCTGAGAACCTATTTCCTCTACGCCGAACTGGTTAAACTGGCGATACCGACCGGCTTGCGGACGGTCATGTCGAAACATGGGTCCCATGTAATAAAACTTATGAACCTTCTGCTCCCCGTAAAGTTTATGTTCCAAATAAGCACGTACGACAGAAGCCGTATTTCCGGTCTGAGCGTCATACTCCGACCGCCCCTGTCTTCAAAGGTATACATTTCTTTCGTAACGACGTCCGTCGTTTCACCGATACCCCTTAAAAATAATTCCGTACTCTCGAATATGGGTGTACGCACTTCGCCGAACCCGTAAATCCGACATATACTTCTGATTTTTCTCTTCAAGTTTCTGCCAGTCTCCCGTTTGTTCGGGCAAAAAATCCTGAGTTCCCCGCGGTGCCGTAATGGCCATTATCAATTCACTCCTTCATATACGGAAGTACACAAAAGACGACGCCGCTTCATCCGCTCTGTCAAGGCTTCCGTGTACTGCCCTATATCTTTAGGCATATACATTTTTTCCATCTTTCATATGAGGGCACGATAAACTTCGTAGCACTCCCCGGGCCGACTCCCAACACGGTTTGTCGTTCTTCCATCATCTCGATATTATAGCGACTTACAGCCCCGTCCTTAGCATATCCGATATTGGCGAACTCAGCCGCCATATACTGCTGACGATACAAATAATACGGAACATATCCTTGTCGACAAAGTGACTCTTCAGCCGATGTTACCATCTCTTCCACAACCTGTACAGGCGGTATTTCTTCCCGTAAAGTATGGCGAAACAAAGGTGCCCCCTTTTTTAATGCTAACGTATGAATTGTAACATTTTCCGGGGCCAATTGGCAAACGGCTTCCAGGTTCTGCCGCATGTCTTCTACCGTTTGTCCGGGAAGACCGGCAATAAAATCCATATTGATGACACTAAAGCCGGCGTTACGGCAATAATCGAACATACGGTATATGTCTTTAACAGTATGACGACGACCGAGTTCATCCAGCAAATGTTGCTGCATGGTCTGCGGATTAATGCTGATGCGGTCGACACCGCAAGCTCTCAGTATTCTCGCCTTCTCTTCGGTCATTGTATCGGGGCGCCCCTGCTTCTACCGTCCACTCCCGACACGCTTCTGCCAGGGGTCTGCAAAGGCACTCATAATGCGTTCGACAGCTTCTACAGATAAGAAGTCGGTGTACCGCCGCCTACATAAATACTATCTATGCGAATCCCCGTATCGCTACACAAGCGCTGTACATCCTGTATATCCTCGATAAGTTTATTCGTAAAATCCAGTAAACGCTCCGCCCTTTCATTACCCACAAGACGCGACGGAAAGGAGCAATACAGACAATGACTGGCACAATACGGAATGCCTACGTATAAAGCTGCATCCCGAGTCTCATGTTGTACAACATAAGGTCGCTGTGTTACTGCCACCTGCACCAACAAATCCGCCGTTCTGTCCGCTACATCGAAATCCTTACACAGCCGATGTCGTACTCCTTCAGGCGACAGCCCTTCATCCAAAAGGGTATGAACGAGTTTTATAGGACGAACACCCGTAAGTTTCCCCCACGGCGAAGGAGGTCGCTTTGTCAAGGTGCGGCAAGCCTCGAGCAGATAATTCTTTACTTCCTTCTTGGTAGTAACGACATAGGGCCCGAAATTACAAGCCTGTCCGTTCGGAGCCGTAAAATATCCGTCCAAAACCAGAATCTTTCTCCGACTCGTAAGACGAACAGCCGCTTCCTTGCCATCACTGTCATAAACATATCCTAATGAAGCAAGGACCTGACCGACAAAGCCGTGCCAGTCGTCAGGTCCCGTATATACATATGCGGCCGCTTTTTTAGTCACGATCCGTTTCCTGCGGAAAGCCGTTGTCTAAACCTGCAGCCTTACGTTTCGCTTCACATTCTTCGCAATAGCCGTACACTTTTAATTGGTGATCTACCGTATGGAAATGCAATCTCTTTTCCAAAATCGTTTCCAAGGTTTCCAATAAATCGTCCTTGCATTCCCACACCTTACCGCAGTCAAGGCAAATGAGATGATGGTGGAAATGACCGTCTTCTTCACAATCATTCAACTCATAACGACTACAACCGTCATCAAAATCCAATTTTTTCAACAAGTCCATCTGCGTAAACAGATCAAGAGTTCTGTATACAGTCGCCAAACCGATATCGGGGGCCGTCTGTTTAACCAGTTCAAAAACGTCTTCAGCACTTAAATGACGAGCTGTGCTTTCCACAAAGCTCGCAAGACCACTTGACGCTGAGACGTCATCTTATATTTCTGGTCCTTAATCTTATCTTTCATGCGTTTCATCATCAATTCCATTACATCATCTTTAGTCTTTTCCATCGTTCTTTGACATCCTTTCTCTATAAGAACTGAAAAACCATAAGTGCCGTGCCGTCGTTTGCAATACGGCTACAAGAGGCACTGTCAAAATCATACCGGCTACACCGAAAAGGAGTGCCGCCTATTAAAAGGGCAATGACGATAACCACAGGGTGGATGCTGATAACCTTTCCCCATGACCTGAGGCATAATCAGATGCCCGTCTATTTGCTGAACCACAGCGTAAAAAATGAGAACTTTCAAAGCCAGGGACGGACTGATAGTCGCACCGAGCAGGATAGCCGGTATGGCCCCGACAATGGGTCCCGATAACGGGAATCCACTCCGTAATAGCCGCTAAGAGACCAATGACCAAAGGATAGGGCAACCCCCATAATCCACATTCCCCGTAAAGGTCAGGCAGGCTATAATGCAACTCATGAGAAGCTGCCCGCGAATATAGCGACTCAAAACAAGGCTCAGTTCTTCGAAAATACGAGCGTAAATGAAGCCTATAGTCGGACGGATACAGATTGACAAAGGCGTTCATCATCCGTTCCCCGTCCTTTCAAAAAAATAAAAGGTTATAAAGGGAACGACAAAAAACTCTACGACTGTACCGGCAATGGCAAAGACCGACTTAACCAGATTTGAAATGCCGTCAATACCGTAGTTACTGACTTTAATAAAGGCTTCATTAACAATGGCCTTGACCTGATCAGGAATATAAATAGGTGCCTGATCGCTTTCGAGTTGAATTACAAGCTCATACGTCTGACTGACAATGGTACTGAAGTTATTGGCCAGCAGGTTTAACTGACCGATTAACGGGTTTCAAAATGCTGTTTGTCATGACGGCGATGACTGCAATCAAAACAACGAAAGGATAGCAAAGATTGAAATATCAATCGGCACCTGTCTTCTAAAGAGCCGCACCAGTCCTTTTTGAATCCCGTCCCTAAGGGGCGTCAAAATAAAGGTAATAATCAATGATACAATGACGGGCCAATAAATTTCCTTTACTGCTAAAAACAGGCACACACCCAAAATCATGAGAACGACGCGCAACCTGAATTCAATCGTTTTATTATTAGACACCTTACCAGCCTCCGCCGAGGAACGGATTATTTCTCCGTTCATACCCTATATCCGTAGCCGGCCCGTGACCGGGAAGCACTACCGTGTCATCAGGTAATTTCATTAATTTTTCTTCAATACTGCTAACTAAAACATGAGAATCACCGCCGTAAAAATCGGTTCTTCCCCACTGAGCAACGAAACAGCGTATCTCCGGCGAACAAGAGTCCCGCACCCGTACAGGCAAAGACCGCCGGGGGTATGTCCGGGCGTCTCGATTACTTTAAAAGGTACACCCGCAAAGTTTATAACTTCTCCGTCCGTAACAATGTGTTCAGGCGACGTGATAACGATTTCCTTACCCAGGAACATAGATAAATTGTTACGTGAGTTTGCAATGAGATCCACATCACCCTTACCGATATACACGGGCACGTCCTTATGATTTCTCACTTCCTGTAACGCACCGATGTGATCGGCATGTCCGTGCGTTAAGAACACGAACCTGAGAGTCACCCCGAGAACGTCAAGAGCCTTATCAATTCGCTCATAATCCCATGCCGGGTCGATTAAAAACGCCTCTTTTTCAACATCGTCATAGACAATATAACAATTGGTCTCCAACGGGCCGAGCGGAAGGGTCTTATACTGTATGGCCATAAGCGTTCGCCTCCTAAAATTCTTTCTTACTGTCTAACAAAATCGTAACGGGACCGTGGTTATCCAAAGAGACGACCATTTCCGTCTGAAAAATTCCCGTCGCCACACGAACGCCCTGTTTTTCCACGTACTGTACAAACTCTTCATATAACCGGTTCGCCGAATCCGGAGGCGCCGCTGCCGTAAAACTCGGTCTGCGTCCGTGACGCGCATCTCCGTACAGGGTAAATTGGGAAACGACCAACATTTCGCCACCCGTTTGTAAGAGCGACTGATTCATCTTACCTTCTTCATCTTCAAAAATGCGAAGATTCAAGATTTTATCCGCCGTGTAAACAACATCTTTTTCGTCATCGTCCCGGCCTACCCCCAGAAGAACCGTCAGTCCTGCACCGATGCGTCCCGTTTCCGTTCCTTCCGATGTCACGGAAGAACGTATTGTCCGTTGTATAACCGCTCTCATGACTGACTGCCTCCCGTAAAACGCTGCACTTTATATACATCCTTCAAACGACGAATTTTCGTAGCGACAAATTCGAATTGGGCTAAGTCCTTAATACTGATGCCCAAGTGAATGGTTACACTCTTTGTTTCCGATACCTTTGGCGTTAATGGACGTAATAGAAATCTTCATCTCCGCCAAAGCAGCCATAATATCGGCTATCATGCCGGTCCTGTCATAGGCTGAAATTTCCATATTTACCTCGAAAGACTCGGACATGCCGTAATCCCATTCCACATCAATCAGTCGGTCCACGTCTTCATCAAGGCGCACATTAGGACAATCCGCTCGGTGGACGGAAACCCCTCTGCCTCTGGTAACAAAGCCGATAATCGGATCTCCCGGAACAGGACTGCAGCACTTTTGATAACCGCACGAGCAGGCCCGACTCTCCTTTTACGAGAACTCCCGAATGATTGTGTCCCGATGCTTTACGAGGCTTTGAGCTTTTCAATAAGCGATTTTTTTCATTCTGCTCGTCATCAACTCTATCCAATTCTTTATGCAGTTCCAAGAGCTTAATAAGAACCGTATTGACGGCAAACCCGCCGTAACCGACAGCAGCCAGTAAATCATCTTCCGTACCGGCATTCATCTGCTTGGCGACCTTGGCTATACGACCCGAATGACTTACCAGCTTCCAATCATGACCGAGGCGCTTGCATTCCTTTTTCCAAAGCGGCTGATCCTTTTTCAATATTTTTCTTCTCTGTTTTCCTTTTTAAACCAGTTCCGTATTTTTCGAGCGACTTTCCGAACTGCCTACGATCTTTCAACCAGTCCAGACTCGGCTTACCGGTTTTAGACGTAATAACCTCGACAATGTCACCGTTCTTCAAGGCATAGTCCAAAGGCACGATTTTTTTCCGTTAACCTTGGCCCCTACACATCGGTGGCCTACATCCGTATGAATACGGTATGCAAAAGTCAATGGGAATAGCTCCCTGCGGTAAATCGATAACATCACCGCGCGGCGTAAATACAAACACTTCATCGGAAAAGGCGTCCAGTTTAAGGGCATTTACAAACTCTTGAGGGTTGCTCGTATCCTGCCATTCCAACAGATTCCTCAGCCACCCCATCTTTTCATCAAAACCTGTCGCCTTTTGCGAGGCTCTGCCTTCCTTATACCGCCAATGAGCGGCTACCCCGTATTCGGCAATATGGTGCATATCCCATGTACGAATTTGAATTTCGACAGGCTGTCCGCGCGTACCGATAACCGTCGTATGAAGAGATTGATAATTATTCGGCTTCGGCATGGCAATATAATCCTTAAACCGATAAGGCAGAGGTTTCCACAAGCTGTGTACAATCCCCAAAACGCCGTAACAATCCTGGACTGTATCGACAATAACGCGAATGGCGTAAAGATCGTAAATTTGACTCAAATCGCGATTGTCTTTCTTCATTTTTTTATAAATACTGTAAAAATGCTTGGGCCTTCCGTTTATTTCAAAGCTGATGGACGATTCGGTCAGCGTCTTTTTCAGTACATCAATGGCTTCATTGACAATTTCTTCGCGAACCTTCCGTTTTTCTTTCATTTGATCTACCAAGTCGTAATACTTGTCAGGCTCCATATAGCGGAAAGACAAATCTTCCAGTTCCCACTTAATATTGAAAATCCCTAAGCGATGTGCCAACGGAGCATAAATTTCCAATGTTTCTTGAGCAATGCGCTTCTGTTTTTCACTACGCATGTACTTTAAGGTTCGCATATTGTGCAGCCTGTCTGCCAGCTTAATAACGACGACACGAATGTCTTTAGCCATGGCCAAGAACATTTTACGCATACTGTTAACCTGCTGGTCCTCTTTCGTACGATAGTCCAAACGATTTAACTTAGTAACACCGTCAACAAGAAAGGCCACTTCCTTACCGAAGATTCGTTCAATATCCTCCAGCATATACTCCGTGTCTTCTACGACATCATGCAACAAAGATGCCGTAATCGTCGTCGTATCGATTTCCATATCAGCCAGAATTTCCGCTACAGCTAAGGGATGAAGGATATACGGATCCCCGTTAACCCTCTTTGTTCCTTATGTGCTTCATCAGCCAATTCGTATGCTTTGCGAATATTTTCGCAAGTTTCATCGGGCTGATATGATTTAATCATTTCTATGAGGCGATTATAGGCTTCTTCTTTTTTCGAAATTTCCATCTTTCTGCCTCCTTATAAACCCGAGCCGACAGCCCTGAATGTGGGCGAATCGTTTAAAGATAATTTACTTCCCTGAGTGGGCATTTCATAATATATATCTTCATCATCAGATGCAGTAACCAGTATCCCCAATTCCTTAAAAACCTGTAGGGCCGTCAGTACATCATGTCCGTCTATCAATGTCACGACATCAAGCATATACCGTCTTGTGTCACTGACAGTACGACGGCCTTCCCCTACATAGGTCTTTAAAACCTTATATATGTCCACCATATCGTTTCTCGTAAGCGTCGGCTTGTATTCATGGGTTAAGCGCATATCACGCAATACAAGTTGGGCCGTAGTCCGATCGTGATATGTATTGAGTTCCGGCTGAAAAGCCAGGTCCACTTCGTCATTCCGTAATATATAGTCCGCCTTATCAGCCATTGACCAGCCTACACCGCTTAAGCGACAACCGTCTTCACTTTCAGCAACAATCCGCAAATGCGTCTTCTGTCTGCCTATTTCCTTAATATCGTAAAGAAGCGCATTTTTTTAAAAACGAAGAGAGGACGAGTGTTTCCCATGCCGTAAGGTTCGAGGAGGCTCAATTCGTGGACCGTATCGACCGTTATGTCCTCACCTGCCACCACGGAATCTACATTCAATACGGGAATATAGTCTTTCTCCGTCAAATGCCGTAACGCATATTCGTTCAGCTGTTCTCGCAAAGCGTCAATATTCTCCTGGGCAACGGAAAAGCCGGCAGCCATGGCATGTCCTCCGAACTGAATGAGAAGTTCTTTACACGAATTCAAGGCTTCATACATATTAAAACCGGTAATACTCCGACATGACCCTTTACCCACACCGTCTTTAAGGGATATGACCAGAGACGGTTTATAGTACTTTTCAATTAAACGGGATGCGGCTATACCGATAACTCCGCTATGCCAACCGTCACCGGCAACAACAAGTACATGGTCGTCTTCATATCCTTCATTTTCCACCTCGTCTATGGCTGCCGTTGTAATAGTCCGCTCAATGTCCTGTCGCTGTGTATTTAAATCATGCAGTTCTTCAGCTGTTTCTTTTGCCTTATCAGAGTCTTTCTCCAAGAGGAGAAAGACCCCCTTTTCGGCATGGCTGATACGCCCGGCAGCATTTAACCGAGGCGCAACGGAAAAAGCGATATTTCCTGCCGAAATTTTCGTCGCATCCAATCCCGCTGTTTTCTATTAAAGCTTGAATTCCGCAATTATCGCCTTCGGCTATACGTGACAGTCCGTCAGCCACTAAGATTCTGTTTTCTCCCGTCAACGGTACCAGATCCGCCACGGTGCCCAAACGCAACCAGAGATGTATACTTCTCACCGTCTGTCTTGCCGGCCAGCATCCTTAAAGCACGACACAGCGTATAAGCTACCCCCACTCCCGCTAATTCCTTATAAGGATACATGCAGTCTTGCTGCTTCGGATTAATGACGGCATATCCTTCAGGAATATGTTCCGACGGTTCGTGATGATCCGTAATGATAATATCTGTCTGCGTATTGAATTCCTTGACCAGCTTAGCTGAAGAAATACCGCAGTCGACTGTAATAATTACCTCGGTTTTGTCGCGCACCAACTCTTCCAATGCATCCCGGTTCAAGCCATATCCCTCAGACTGCCGTTCAGGAATGTAAAATGCCGGATCGGCACCTAAATCACAAAGAGAACGGTACACTAAGGCTGTTGATGTAATTCCGTCTACGTCATAATCTCCGTACACGACAATTCGCTCGCCTCGTTCAATCGCCGTGAGAATACGTTCAGCTCCTTTACGAACATCTTTCATAAGAAAAGGATCGTATAATGACGACATATTATCATACAAAAAATGCTTGGCATCTGTCGAATCGGTGATTCCTCGATTGACAAGTGTACGGGCCAATAAGCTTGAAATGTGAAGTTGTTCTTGTAATTGCCGCACCGTTTCCTGTGACGGTTCGGCATATATCCAACGCATGTCCATATATGCCTGCTAAAGAAATAAATAACAGCTATCAATTAGTTAATTCATTCTAGCACATTTTCATTCTCAAATAAAGCTCTTTTTTGAGAAAACTATAATTTACCATAGCGTATTTACATCCTTACTATCTTTTTGACAATAGAAAAAAACAACCGCCTCTCGTAATGAGAGACGGTTGTTAAGTTTAACTCTGTCGAGTCTATTATTTAGCTTCAAATCCCGCTTGTAAACGGACATAGGATTCACGACGAGCGCGCGCATCCGCAACGGTCTTTTCATAGAGGGACTGTGCCAATTCGGGGAATCCTTTTGCCAAGGACGCATAACGAACTTCGCCTTCAAGGAATTCCTGGAACTTGCTGTAATCCGGTTCCTTAGAATCAAGGCTGAACGGATTCTTACCCTGTTCTTTGAGTTCCGGGTTGTAGCGATACATATCCCAGTAACCGCATGCAACTGCCAATTTTTCTTCTTCCTGGCTCTTGCCCATACCCTTACGAATACCGTGGTTAATGCACGGGCAATATGCGATGATTACGGACGGACCATGGTAAGCTTCAGCTTCGGTCATAGCCTTTACGAGCTGATTCTTATCGGCACCCATAGCAACCTGTGCTACGTATACATAACCGTAAGACATCATCATCATGCCGAGATCCTTTTTCTTCGTACGTTTACCGGAAGCGGCGAACTGCGCAATAGCAGCTGTCGGCGTAGCCTTGGAAGACTGACCGCCCGTATTGGAATAAACTTCCGTATCAAGGATGAGGATATTGACATCCTGATCCTGTGCGAGGACATGGTCTACACCGCCGAAACCGATATCGTAGGACCAGCCGTCACCACCGAAGATCCAGTGCGAACGTTTTACAAGATATTGTTTGTTGTCGAGGAATGCTTCGAGAACCGGCTTGCCTGCAGCTTCTTTTTCAAGAAGTGCCGTTACTTTATCGGCACGTTCACGTGTGCCTTCGCCTTCAGCAAAGTTGGCAGCCCAATCGCTTAATGCCGCCTGAAGTTCGGGCGATGCAACGGCTTTCGGCATCTTCTACTTTTGCAAGTAAGTCTCTGCGAACCTTATCAACACCTACGAACATACCGAAGCCCGTATTCAGCAGCGTCTTCAAAGAGGCTGTTTGCCCATGCGGGACCGTGACCCTTTGCATCTGTCGTATACGGAGCAACCGGAGCGGAACCGCCGTAAATGGAGGAGCAACCTGTTGCATTGGCAATCATCATGCGATCACCGAAGAGCTGTGTCGTCAATTTAACGTACGGAGTTTCGCCGCAACCTGCACAAGCACCGGAGAATTCGAAGAGAGGTTGTTCAAACTGCGAACCGATAACCGATTTCTTGTTCTGCGGATTTAGCTTTCGGTGCCACTTCTTCCGTACCATAATACCAAAGGTCCATCTTGGCACGTTCTTCTTCCGTATTCGGAACCATTGTCAATGCCTTAGCCGGGCAGACATTTGCACAGCTACCGCATTCGAGACAGTCGAGTTGGTCAACTACAATCGTAAAGCCGTATTCCTTACCGGATTTAGCTTTAGGCGCCGTAACAAAACCGGCCGGAGCTTTTGCACGTTCTTCTTCCGTCGTCAAAACGGGGCGAATCGTAGCATGCGGGCAGACGAAGGAACACTGTACGCAACCGATACATTTTTCAGCATCCCAGGAAGGAACATACAATGCCGGGCCTGCTTTTTCAAACTTGGACGTACCTACAGGCATCGTACCGTCTTCGCGGCCGATGAAGTCCGATACCTTCAAATCGTCGCCGATCTGACCGAGAACCGGAGTTGCCACGTTTTCGAAGTATTCCGTTGTCGGACGACCTTCCACTTTTTCGTCCACAGCGTCAGCCCAAGATGCGGGGTAATTCACTTCATGGAATTCACCGACACCGGCATCAACAGCAGCCCAGTTCATGTCAACAACCTTCTGGCCCTTCTTGCCGTAAGACTTGACAATGGAGTCTTTCAGGTATTTAACAGCGTCATCCAAGGGGATAACTTTTGCAAGTGCGAAGAAAGCAGCCTGCATTACCATGTTGATACGTGTGCCGAGGCCGAGTTTCTGACCGATAGCATCACCGTTCAAGGTGTAGAATTTTACATGGTGTTTAGCAATCGCACGTTTGATGCGTGCCGGCAGTTGATGATCCAGTTCTTCATCAGACCAGGTACAGTTAAGCATAAACGTACCGCCGTCTTTAATGCCGCGAAGCAAATCAAAACGTTTTACATAAGATTGACGGTGACAAGCAATATAGTCAGCTGCATCAATCAAGTACGGCATATCGATAGGTTTCGTACCGAAACGCAAGTGAGATACCGTTACGCCGCCGGATTTCTTGGAGTCATATGCAAAGTATGCCTGTGCGTACAAGTCCGTATGGTCACCGATAATCTTGATAGCCGATTTATTGGCACCGACTGTACCGTCGGAACCGAAGCCCCAGAATTTGCAAGCCGTAAGACCGGTCGTATCCAAAGGCATTTTGTCGGCACGCGGCAAGGAAAGATTCGTAACGTCATCAACGATACCGATAGTGAAACCGTGCATCGGATGATCTTTCTGGAGTTCTTCGAATACGGGGAGAATATCTTCCGGAAGAACGTCCTTCGAGCCGAGACCTGCACGACCGCCGATAATGTCTACATCAAGGCCTACCGTCTTAGCGAAGTTTACGATATCAAGGTACAAGGGTTCACCCATAGCACCCGGTTCTTTTGTACGGTCGATAACGGCAATCTTCTTAACCGTCTTAGGCAATACGGCCTGTAAATGTTTCGCAGAGAACGGACGATAGAGATGAACGTTAATAACGCCGACTTTTTCGCCTTTGCCGTTCAAGTAGTTAACTGCCTGGTATACAACGTCGGACAAGGAACCCCATAGATACGATAACGCGTTCAGCGTCTTCTGCACCGTAATAATTAAACGGTTTGTATGTACGGCCCGTAATTTCGGAAATCTTAGCCATATAATCAGCTACGATATCCGGCATTGCGTCATAGAACTTGTTGTTTGCTTCACAATGCTGGAAGTAAATATCCGGGTTTTCGGCAGTACCGCGAATTTCCGGATTATCCGGATTGAGTGCACGTTGACGGAAACGTTTCAAAGCATCCTGATCAACGAGATCACGGAGTTTGTCGAATTCCATAACTTCAACTTTTTGAATTTCGTGAGACGTGCGGAAACCGTCAAAGAAGTTGATAAACGGCAAGGATCCCTTCAAAGCTGCCAAGTGAGCTACACCGGAAAGGTCCATAACTTCCTGAACATTGGATTCCGCCAAAAGACAGCAGCCTGTCGCACGAGCGGACATAACGTCCTGATGGTCACCGAAAATGCTGAGTGCGTGATTAGCCAAGGCACGAGCAGCAACATGGAATACGCCCGGTAACAATTCGCCGGCAACTTTATACATGGTCGGAATCATCAAGAGGAACCCTTGAGAAGCCGTGTAGGTGGTGGTCAATGCACCGGCCTGTAAAGAGCCGTGGTATGCACCTGCCGCACCGGCTTCGGATTGCATTTCAACAACTTTTACAGGGTTACCGAAAATATTTTTCAGTCCCTGTGCCTGCCAATCATCAACATGTTCCGCCATCGGCGAAGACGGCGTAATCGGGTAAATAGCAGCTACTTCCGTAAATGCATAGGATATCCAACCTGCTGCTTCATTACCGTCCATGGTTTTGAACTTACTCATTAAACAACACGCTCCTTTAACTATTGAATAAAGACCAATATATAATTGAATATATTGAAATCAAAGTTAAAAACCCACCAGTCCAGTCCACTCATATGTACGTGTAGATTACACATTATATACATATACGTCGCGGCAATACTTTTTTTGTATAAAGCCCGCGAAGGTGCTGAATTCCGCCAAAAAAATATTGCCATCAGACAGATCATGTAATATACTGAATAATAATACTACATATGGACGTGCCCGGAAGTGGCAATATTCATGCGGTTTTCGACCAGTACATGAACGTTTTTTCTAACTTTTTTCACGTTCATTATATGCTTTGCAAATTTGAAATTCAATAGCTCGACCTTGCTGTTTTCACTATTAAAAAGTGCAAATTTGTAAACGTATACTTGATTAGTATCCTATCACTCTAGGAGGTGTTGAGATGGATTTTCATCATTTGAAATATTTCACTGAAGTCGCCGATAAGAAATCCTTCAGCAAGGCAGCACGGACTTTACATATTTCTCAATCAGCCATCAGCCGCACTATTAAGGCATTGGAAGACGAGTTAGGCGTAGTTCTCTTTATGCGTAACGCCAAGGCTGTCGAGCTGACTGATGCGGGTGCAATCTTCCTGACACATGCCAAACGGGTTGTTTTTATGTTTGAGCATTTGAAAACGGATTTCGAAAATGAATTCAAATTGGAACAAGGAACAGTGCTTATCGGTCTGCCTCCTATTACGGGTGCCCCCGTCTTTGCCAACCTGTTGGGTGCTTTTAAACAGGAATATCCGCAAATTGAACTTGACTTATATGAACACGGTTCTAAAAAGGTCGGCATCAGCGTGCAGGAAGGTTTAATCGATCTCGGTATCGTTTGCACACAACCGAAGGAAAAAGATTTTGAATCATTTTTCCTTGACCAGGACCCCATGAATGTTATCATTCACCGGGATAATCCGCTCAGCAAGGAAAAAACCATTCCTTTAAAAAAGTTAGCTAACGAATCGCTCGTCCTCTATCGCGACGATTTCAACTTACATGACGAAATTATTACGAACTGTAAGAAAATCGGTTTTCAGCCGAAAATCGTTTTTGAAACGAGTCAACGGGATCTTATGATTCAAACGGTTGTCGCCAATTTAGGTATTGCACTTTTACCCAGTCGCCTCTGCCCCACTAAAGAATCGGCACCGCGAGTCTACGAATCCGTTGTCGTTCGTCCCTTGGTTGAGCCCAAAATACTCCATGTATTATACGTTATTTGGAAACGCGGTCATTATCTGTCTCATGCGGCTCAATTATGGCTTGATTTCGTACGAAACAGAACGCGCATTTCATCCAATGTATAGTAAATTTGCGGATAAGGCGTCGGAATTGAAAGATTATATAAAAACATTCCCTGCCCGGGATGGTAAGCATGACGTACTTCTTCGACGTTTCGTCTTGGCAGCCCTTATCCTCATTCTTTTTGAAGCTGCTTATATTCTCTTCCTGCAATGGCAGATTATGGAACTGACTATTACCGTCAGAACGCAGGAAACACGTATAGCACAGGCGGAACGAGACTATGATAAGCATAACCACATGCTTTATACTCTTAATGAAACGATTACATCGATTCAACGCCAATGGTCATCTCTGAACTTCAGGGTTTTGGAAAATACGTGGAAACTCGACGGTACGACAACACCTCAGAATTCATTAAATGTACGGCAAGGTCAATAATGTTCATATGTAAGAGAACGGAATCTCCGCTTCCGTTCTCTTTTTTGTAAGCAAAGAGGGTCATACAGCATTAAGCTGTATGACCCTCTTTGCTTATTAATTATTCCGGTTCTATAATAAATGTTGGGGTCAGCACCGAATAGGTGCTGACTTCAACATTATTTTTTTGCAACACAAAAGCATATGAGGCTCGCATGCTTTACAATAAAAGTGTCCAAGCCCTAAAGAAAGGATGCGATCTCATATGCCTAATAATGATTATATACAACCCTTCTTCAATATTAAAGGGGAATTTATTACCAATTCCTACCGGAAAGATGATTCATTAATCTATGAAGTGATACTTCCTGTTACAGAGCATACCTGCCCTTGTTGCGGGCAGACTACGAAATACATAAAGGACTACCGAGTCCGTACGATCAACTTAGGGAGTATCCACGGCTTATATATTTGTGCTAAATACAAGCAACGTAGATATTCTTGCCCTCAATGCACCCATTCATTTTCAGAAGAAAAATCCCTTTATTCAGCGTTATAAACAATTAGGGTATGACCACCATTGCTGAAATATTTCGCTTATTACATGAAGGGCTGAACTACACGACTATCGCTCGAGCTTGCCATGTCTCCGTAACTACCGTCATTCGGTATTGTTCCCTTTATTTCTATTTCTCGCCCCAAAAGAATTGCCGACCGTCTTGGGTATAGATGAGTTTAGAGGCAATGCAGCCGGGCAAAAATATCAGGTCATCTTAACCGACCCGGATAGCCATCATATTATTGATGTGTTACCGAAGAAGGATACGAATGCACTGTGTCGGTATTTCGTATCCTATAGCCGAAAAGCAAGACAAAAGGTTCGCTTTATTGTGATGGATATGTCTCCGCAATTTAGGCTCGTCATGGAAACCTTATTTCCTCATGCCCATATTGTGTGTGACCGTTACCATGTTTGCCGTTTAGTGGATTGGGCAGTAGAACGAGTTAGAAAAACGTGAACAAAAGAAGTTGGTACGCTATTCAGCCATGCTAAAGAGCAACAAGAGAATACTCATGAAACACCCTGGCCGCCTAACGGATACTGAGCTTATTAAGTTAGAAGAGATCTTACGAGTTTCCGATGACTTAAGAAAAGCATACAGATTAAAACAAGAGTTCATTCATATCTTTGAGAGACAGGGTAAGGAACGAATTATGTACCATTTAGAATGGTGGTTAAAGAGTGTAAAGACAGCACAATTAACGGAATTTAGAAACTTTTCCACATCCTTTGTTTCATGGAAAGGGCAGATAACCAATGCGTTCTTACTACCTTTTTCAAACGGCTATACGGAGGGATGCAATAACAAGATCAAAGTATTGAAACGAATAAGTTACGGGCTTAGACACTTTGGCCGCTTCCGAACTCGTATCCTATTGTTGAGCAAAAAGAACGACACCGAACACAATGGTGTTCGGTGCCAAAAAAACTTGTTGGTTAGCTAGACCCCAACATTTGCAAAAGAGCCATTATTCCTCTTCTTCAGCCGATGCTTTTTCAAACTCGGCAATGACGGCATCAAATTCAGCTTCCGTAGGAGATACGAAAATTTCCTCTCCGTCTTCTTCTTCGATCCGAGCCAGAATAGGATCCGCCTCTTCACGAAGCTCTCCTTCTTCCGTAACGGGTACGAGAAGAATGAAGGTTTTCCCTTCATATTCCACAGAATCGGCTTCGGCAAAGAATTCTTCCGTTCCGTCTTCACTCGTAATGGTGATCAACTCGAATTCGTCCATTAATTCTTCAGACATGTTATCCTCCTTGAGCATCTAAATAATTCTGCAATATGAATACGGCTGCAATCGTATCGACAACGGCCTTACGCTTTTCTCTGCGCACGCCGGCCTCCATCAACTGCCGCTGCGCCATAACCGTCGTCAATCGTTCATCCCACCAAACGATTTCCGTTTGCGGTACCGTCTTCTTCAATTCCTCTACAAACTGCTCGATTTTTTCCGTATTCGCACTCTTATCACCGTTCATGTGAGAAGGCTTTCCGACAACAATGCGATGCACCTCTTTTTCCTTGCATATATCCGCAAGAGCCAGACAATCTTTACGTCGCGATTGACGTTTCAGTGTGCCTACGGCCTGAGCTGTCAGCAACAGGGCGTCACTGCAAGCCACTCCGATTGTTTTAGAGCCTACATCCAGTCCTAAAATTCGCATAATTTAAAGATTCCGATGTTTGACATACGAACTTAACAATTCTTCCACTAATTCATCCCGTTCCAGACGGCGAATATTGCTGCGAGCGTTGTTATGACTCGTAATGTATGTCGGATCTCCGGAAAGGAGATATCCTGCCATTTGACTGATAGGATTATAGCCCTTTTCCTTTAGCGAATTATATACATCTTCTAAAATCATGGAAGCAACACTTTGATCATCTTTGCTGCTTACAATCATCGTTTTATCGTTTACTGACATCTTGCCCACTCTCCCTTCGAGTAGCTTTTGCGGTTCTATTTACCTGCGCCTTGTACCGCCTCTTTACCGGCCTTGAGCGCTTCTTCCAATTTTTGCGGGTCTTTGCCGCCGGCCTGTGCCATGTCGGGACGTCCGCCACCGCCGCCACCGGCTGCTACGGCCGCTGCTTTTACAATCTTTCCGGCATGATAGCCCTGTTTAGTAAGTTCCTTGTCAACCTTGCATACAAAGCTGACTTTATCCCCCTGTACGGCACCCAGGAGAACAATTCCGCCAACCTTATCCAGGACCATATCGGCCATATCTCTTAACCCTTCTGCCGAATCAGCAGTGACGGAAGCCGCTGTAACGGATACTCCGTGAATTTCTTCTTTAGCCGCCAAGATATCATCAAGCGATGAGGTAGCCAACTTATGACTGAGTTGAGCTACTTCCCTTTCCGCTTCTTTAAGAGCTGTCAATAATTGTTCAATCTTAGCGGGAATATCCTCTTCTTTGCTCTTTAACAAAGTCGCTGCTTCCTGCAACAAGACGGCATCGGCTACAGCCCGTTCATGAGCCGCCTTACCCGTAACGGCTTCTATTCGACGAATACCCGTACCCGTTCCGGATTCTCCCACAATACGGAAGGAACCGATAACGGACGTATTGGGGACGTGCGATCCGCCGCAGAGTTCACAGCTGAATCCGGGGACGTTGACAACACGAACGATATCCCCGTACTTTTCACCGAAAAGTGCCATAGCTCCTTTTTTTATAGCATCGTCAACGGGCATTTCTTCAATTTCCAAATCTACGTTCTTCATAATCTGACGGTTAACTTCTTTTTCTACTTCCGCCAACTCTTCATTTGTCATAGGTGAAAAATGGGTGAAGTCGAAACGCAACCGTTCGGGAGTTACCAAAGAACCGGCCTGGTTGACGTGTGTGCCGAGAACCTTACGCAACGCTGCCTGTAATAAATGAGTTGCCGTATGATTACGAGCAATATCCAGATTACGAACCTTGTCGACCGTAATATCGACTTCATCGCCCTTAGACAGGCTGCCTTCCGTTACAATGGCAATCATATAGGTTAAGCCGTTCGCCAAAGACTTCGTATCCGTTACTTCCGCCTTTCCCGAAGGCCCCGTAATATACCCCGTATCCCCTATTTGGCCGCCGCCTTCTGCATGGAAGGGTGTTTTATCGAGAATAATCGTTATAGCCGTATCTTTTTCAGCCCGTTCAACAGCAGCTCCGTCGATACCGATAAGTACGACTCGTGCGTTAACGGCATTTTCATCTTTAACCAATGCGGACTGATCGAGACCCTGTCGTATCCGGCGTGGCTACCTTGGCGGACACCTTGGCCCGTGCCGCTCTGGCCCGTTCCTGTTGTGCCTTCATCGCCTTGTCGAAACCATCATGATCAATGGTCATTCCGTGTTCCTGAACAATTTCTTCCGTAAGTTCGACAGGAAAACCGAAAGTATCGTAAAGTTTGAATACCTTTCTCGCCTGCCAAGACACCCGTCCCGTCGGCATCCTCAATCATGGCGTTTAGAAGTTCCAAACCTTGTGCCAAAGTCGCACTGAATTGAGCTTCTTCCGTTGCAATAACGGTCTTAATCAACTCTTTACGTTCCGCCAATTCAGGATATGCTTCCTTATACATGTCAATAACAATATCGACTAAATCCGCCAGGAAGGCTTCTTCAATGCCGAGGACACGGCCGAAGCGAACGGCACGACGTAAAATACGGCGAAGTACGTAACCGCGACCTTCGTTTGACGGCAAAATACCGTCACCGATCATCATCGTAACGGCACGAATATGGTCACCGATGACCTTGACGGCAATCTTTTGTTCCTTATTATTGTAATCACCGTGACACACATCGATGACCCTTTGCATAATAGGGAACAGCAAGTCCGTTTCGAAGTTCGATTCTTTTTGCTGAATGACCGATGCCAATCGTTCCAACCCGGCACCCGTATCAATGTTTTTCTTTTCCAACGGTTCATACGATCCGTCTTTTGTCTTATTAAACTGTGTGAAAACGAGATTCCAAATTTCCAAATAACGGTCGCAATCACAGCCGACATTGCAAGTAGGTTTACCGCATCCCCGTTCAGGGCCGAGATCGTAGAAAATTTCCGAGTCGGGTCCGCAAGGGCCTTCACCGATTTCCCAGAAATTATCTTCCAGTTTAAAAATTCGTTCATCCGCCAAACCGACGATATTATGCCAAATATCATAAGCTTCTTCATCTTCGGGATAAACGGTAACATACAGTTTATTCATATCCAGCTCAAGAACTTCAGTCAAAAACTCCCACGCCCAGGTAATAGCTTCCTTCTTGAAATAATCACCGAAGGAAAAATTGCCGAGCATTTCAAAAAAAGTATGATGGCGTGCCGTACGACCGACATTATCGATGTCACCCGTACGAATACATTTCTGACTGGTTGTCACGCGATAAGAGGGAGGTACCAACTTACCGGTAAAATAGGGCTTGAGCGGAGCCATACCGGCACCAATAAGAAGTAAACTCGGGTCGTTTTCCGGCACGAGGGAAAAACTGTGTAATTTTAAATGTTTTTTGCTTTCAAAAAAATCCAAGTATGCCTTACGAATTTCATTACCCGTCATGTACTTCATTTGCAGTAACACTCCTTGTATTCCGGTCAAAAGCCGGTCTTATAATATATATTCCATTGTCACCGGCTGTCGACCGACGCTTAGCGCTTAACGCGTTTGCACCGATATACCGCGATCCCCAATATTCACTGTCCAAGCTGTCTATGTGAATCCCGCTGCTCGTAGTAGCACTGATAAATTGATTATTTCCTACATATATTCCCGTATGAGAAACTCCCGGCTCATATGTAGAGAAAAACACGAGATCACCCGGAATCAGATTTCCTTTGGAAACACTGGCCCCGATTAAATATTGTTCATCCGCCATACGCGGCAAAGAAACACCGCTGTGAGCAAATACATATTTTGTAAATCCCGAGCAGTCAAAACCGCTGGGCGTATTTCCTCCGAATACATACGGAACCCCTAAATATTTATAAGCCTGGCTGACCACATTATTGCCGAAAGCATTGTGCTTAACATCACCTTTGCCGGCCTTACCCGTGCCGTAGTCATGAATCGTTACGGGTTTTGCCGCCTTCTTCTTAGGTGCCGCTTTTTGGGGTGCTGCCGCCTGAGGCATAGCCTTACCCGTCAAAGTTTTAAAGGTTTTAGCATCAACAGAACCGCTGATGGTCAGGCCTTTGTCAGCCTGAAAGCGTTCAACGGCACGACGGGTGTCATTACCGAAAATACCGTCCATGCCTATTTTATAGCCCCGCTTTTACGAGATTTTGCTGTATTAATAATACATCGGAACCTTGCGAGCCTACGGAATAAGCTCCTACCGATAAAGTACATGTTGCCATAAGTGCAACGGCAACAACCGTTTTGGAAAATAATCTCCGCATAAAAACTCCTCTCCGCCTCCGAGGTTAACTGACGGGTTAGGCTTGAAGGCAGCCCGCCGCTTCGCGGCTTCACCCCAAAAACTTGGTTCCCCCGTACTCCATATGAATCGAGATTCGGCACTCCATTTTTACTGTGAAATTCTGTCGTCCTTATGACGACCCAACTCGGTTTTTATCCAATACAAAGGTCGATTCTTTACTTCTTCAAAAATTCGTCCTATATACTCACCGATAATTCCCAGAAAGATAAGTTGCAAACCGCCGATAAGACACACGACAATCATAGTCGTAGTCCACCCCGGTGTAACTTGGTCCGTCAATTTACTGTATAACACATGAAGAATCATAAGCAAACTCAACAGGCCGCTGAAAATCCCGGCATAAAATGATATGCGCAAGGGCGTTTTCGAATACGCCATAATACCGTCTAAGGCAAAACTGAACATTTTATGAAGAGAAAACTTCGACTTCCCCGCATACCGTTTTGGCGCCACAAACTCGACAACGGTTTGCTTGTATCCGATATCGCCGATCATACCTCTAATGAAACGATCATGCTCACGGAATTGCTTAAATGTTTCCGCAACCCGTCTGTCTATGAGACGAAAATCGGAGCCGCCCGGTCGAATATACACGGGCGATAATGCGTTTATCAACGTATAGTACAGGCCGGACGAAACTTTCTTGAAAATCCCCGCATCGTCTGTTGCCAAGCGCACAGTCTGGACAATGTCAAACCCTTCATTCCACTTTTGAATCAAATCGGGTAACATCGACGGCGGATGCTGCAAATCTCCGTCCATAGTAATAACGGCGTCGCCCGAAGCATGATCCATGCCGCATGTAATAGCCAGCTGATGACCGAAATTTCGTGCCAAAATCAAGGCACGCACATGCAAGTCCTGCTGTGTCAACCGACTGAGAACAAGAGGGGTAGCATCGGTCGATCCGTCGTCTACAAAAATAATTTCATAGTCGTATGGAAGGTCCGACATATACTTCGTCACTTCTTCATAGAACTTTTCGATATTCAAATGTTCATTATAAACGGGAGTTACGACGGATATAACCGTCTTTCCCTGCATACCCGAAAAGGTCATCCTTAATTATACCATTCACCGGAAAATACTGTCAAAACCGATACTTATGCCACCCGATGAATCTATAAGCATAGTATCGGATTTTATTATTATATCATTTTGCCCCGTTCATTTCCAGTTTTCCCGCCTTGCCTATACAGACTGAAAAGAATATGATAAATTCATTCAAAATACTACGGAGGTGCCTTTTATGTTACGTTCTTTATTATATTTTCTAATTGCCGGTATTTGTGAAATAGGCGGCGGTTATTTAGTTTGGCTTTCATTGCGTGAACAACGTGGTATATTCTATTTTATTGCCGGTGCGGCCGTCCTCGTTTTATACGGTATTGTTCCCACATTCCAACCCGCTTCGTTTGAAAAAGTCTACGCCGCTTACGGCGGTGTCTTTATCGTCTTATCTCTTTTATGGGGTCTTTGGGTAGACGGGCATATTCCCGATCGATTCGATTGCCTGGGAGCTTTATTGTGCCTCATCGGTGTCTGGTTTATTATGTACGCGCCTCGTCAGTAAAAAGAGGGGAAAAGAAAATCTTTTCCCCTCTTTTTAACTTTCAGTGTATGAGTCGAGTCATTTCCGCAGAAGCCGGTAAATGCGTAAATAAACGCCACGGCTTTTGTTCAGCCAACACATCCTTGTCGTAATGTCCTGTCGCTACTGAAATCGTTTTAGCCCCTATAGCCTTACCGCATTGAATGTCGTAAATCGTATCGCCGATGACATATATAGCTTCAATATCCTCACCCCACTCACGGCGGGCAATATCATAGGCATGTCGTGCCAAATCGTCGCGCACGTAAAACTCTTCGGCAAACCCGGAGTGCTCAAAATCAAAATACCTATCCAACCCGAAAACTTCCAATTTCAGCTTGGCTCCGTATCGACTGTTACCGGTCATCAGTAACTGAACGACCTGCGGATCTCGATGAAAATAATCCAGGTTTTCCTTTACGTTCTTCAAAACACGGCTGCTTTCCCTTGTTTTTTTCAACCAGGTAAGCAAACTTTGTTCATATTCACGACAAAAGGCAAAGACTTCCTCATCTGTCGGCATGACACCCCGTGCCTGATACAAAAGTTGCTGACAAATATAGTTGTCCGTCCGACCGCCGGCGGAAATGTGCGGAATAGCGGCATTGTCACCCATAAGTCGATGAAATACATCGTAAATAGCGTGCATACCGGCCATGCCTGTATTAATCATCGTTCCGTCTATATCCCAATATAAGAGTTTCACACGTACCTCCGCTTGCGAAAAAAGACGGCAGCTTCCGATGAAGCTGCCGTCTTCGATAATTATCGAGCCGAAACGATGTCTTTTCGTATCGCGGGCAATCATAATTTCTTCATTTGTCGGAATTACGTACAAAGCACAAGTGGAATCATCCGTACTGATGCACGTATCTTTACCGCGTACATTATTACGTTCTTCATCAAGAACGGCACCCAAGTATTCAAGTCCGTTGCAAATAGCGGCACGGTCTTCAATACCGTTTTCGCCGACGCCTGCCGTAAAGGTGATAACATCAACACCGCCCATAGCTGCCGCCAAAGCACCGATTAACTTACGTACCTGATAATGGAACATATCTAAGGCAAGCTGAGCACGTTTATTACCTGCCGCAGCTGCTTCCCCTAAATCACGGAAGTCGCTGGAAACGCCGGAAATACCGAGAACCCCGGACTTTTTATTCATAATCGTATCCATTTCCTTCGTCGTGAAACCATGCTTGTCCATGAGCGTAACTACGATAGCCGGGTCAATATCACCGCAACGCGTACCCATAAGCATGCCTGCCAAAGGAGTAAAGCCCATCGTCGTATCAACACATTTACCGTTTTGGATAGCCGCCAAGGAAGAACCGTTGCCCAAGTGGCAGTTGATAATGCGCAAATCTTCTTTTTTCTTACCCATTACTTCGGCAATTCTATCGGCTACATAGCGATGGCTCGTGCCGTGGAAGCCGTAACGACGAATTCCGTCGTTTTCATAGTATTCATAAGGCAAGCCGTACATATAAGCTTTGCCGGCATCGTTTGATGGAAAGAAGTATCAAAGACGGCAACTTGCGGTACATTCGGCATAATAGCTTCGCAAGCTTTAATCCCTACAATGTTGGGAGGATTGTGAAGCGGTGCAAAAGCGGAGCACTTTTCAAGGGCTTTCATAACTTCGTCCGTAATTAAAGTGGAAGCCGCGAATTCTTCACCGCCGTGAACGACACGATGACCCACAGCATCGATTTCGTCCATGGACTTAATAACGCCCACTTCGGGATCCGTCAAAATATCGAGAACTAATTTAACGGCAACTTTGTGGTCGGGAATAGGTTGAACAACTTCTTTTTTCTGATCGCCCCACTTATGTGTCAATTGAGCATCGGGAAGGGTAATCTTTTCAACAAGCCCCTTTGCCATTACTTCTTCATTATCCATGTTCACCAATTGATATTTCAAAGATGAACTGCCGCAGTTTACAACTAATACGATCATGAATGTACCTTCTTTCATTAATATTGGTTACCGAAGCGTTTAAAAATATAGTCCGTCACTTCTTTAGCCGTTTCATCATCTTGGCGATACGTGTAGCGAACGGTCCAGATATAGCCCTCATGTTCGAACACGAGTATCTGTTCGACAACGGCCACCTGCTGTCCTTTAGCCGTAAGCGTATAGTCAACCGTGCAAACTTTTCCTTTGCTGCCTTCTACGACAGCGGCCTTCGTTTCCTTACCTGTAATCGTAATTTCCGAATGGCCTGAAAGTTCTGCTATGGCATTATCTGTCGCCTTGTCAAGCGTTAGACCCGTAGCGGGATCATACGTAACAACTATACTGACATGCGCATCTTGATTCCCGTATACAGTCCGGTCCGTTCCCTTAATCGTCTCCGAAACGAGATCAAAAGGTGTAAACAACATGAGTTGTGTATTTCCTGCACGCAAAGTAGCATTCCCGAAGCTATATTCTTCAGCAATACTCGTTTTGCCGCACCCGGAAAGAGACAACACGGATGCCGTTAAAAGAACCGTACTTATGAACTTCAGCGACTTCATCATATCACCTACAAGCTTTCTAACAGACTGGAGTCATTATATCACATTCTTTGTACCTATACTATGGTTTTACCCGAATCCGTTATAGATAAGTCCCTTAATAGCCGCCTTTTGCAACAAATTCGGAGAAACGGTAGTCAGAACCGGGTAACTGCCTATATAATATTCATGATAAGGAGAAAGATTATGAACCAAATCGGTATTATTGCAGAATTCAATCCCCTCCACACGGGTCATGCTCATCTCATTCGCACGGTGCGAGAACGCTACGGAAAAGAAGCCGTCATTACAGTCATTATGAGCGGCTCTTTCGTCCAACGGGGTGAACCGGCTTTTTTCGATAAATTCGACCGTACGACCTTTGCCTTATCGTGCGGTTGTGATCTCGTCTTCGAATTACCGACCCTTTACGCCCTGTCATATGCTTCGACCTTCGCCGCCGGTGCCGCTCGACTGGCTGCTTCCGTGGGAGTATCGACCCTCGTCTGCGGTAGCGAGCAGGGCAGCGGATCCTTGTATGAAAAATTAGCTCGACAAGCCGAATCGCAGTTTGTGCAAACACGCCTAAAAGAAGCACTGAATCACCGTGTTTCGTACGGTCAGGCTTTACTGACGGCGTTACAGGCCGACGACGCCTCGTCAGCCCCTCTTCTTGCAACACCCAACGGAATACTGGCCTTTTCTTATGCTGCAGCCATAAGGAAATATTCTCTACCTGAAAAGCTGGAAGTCGTCTACAGAAACACGGCCCGTCCCGACATATACACTTCGGCTTCACAGCTGCGTAAAATCTGCTCCGAAAGAAAGAATGCCGAAGACTGTCTGTCGTTTATTCCGCCTTCTTGCCGCACCCTTTTTTCCGATCTCATAAAAACGGAAAATATATAAATTATGAACGCTATGACGATGCCGTCTTGTTACAAGGACGATTGCTGACGGAAAGTGACTTACAATCTCTGGCCGCATTTACGGAAGGCCTGGAAAATCGTTGGCATAAAGGTTATGAAGAACGCGACTTCCCTGACCGAGAGCTTAAAGGCAGTCAAAACTAAACGCTATATGTACAGCAGGCTCCGTCGAATGGCCGCTTATACTCTCTTGGGTATCGAAAAAGAAACGGCAACCGACTACTTATACGAAGCACCGCCTTACGCCCGTCTATTGGGAGCCTCCTGTCGAGGGCGAGAAGTGTTGAATAATCGTCGAAAATCCGGACAAATTCCCGTCATCACGAAATTTGCCGACGCCGATTTTGAGGCACCTTACAAGGAATTACTCAGGCTCGATGCCAAAGCGACAGATATTCAACATTTTCTTTTTCACAATCCTGCAGCACGAAACGGGTTAGCCGACTGGAAAACGCCTCCCGTCATGACTTAACAACAAAGAGACTCGACATGTCGAGTCTCTTTTCTTATAAGCTTTATTTTATAAAAAGTTAGCCGATTCTTTACGTAATACGTCCTGTCGCAATTCAGACAGCTTCGCACTGCGCTGCACGCGCATTTCCTCAGGATTGATAAGACGTAAGTACTCAGGCCAGAGTGTTTCGATTTCCCGTTCCGCATAGTCGCAAATTTCCGATAATGACGGCTTTTTATAAACCAATTTTCCGTTACGGAATATAGGTTCAAGCATAGTCCGAACCGTAAAGGACCCGGCGGGAACGGTACGATACCGCCAAGGCATGCTGTCGGCCACAAGGTGAAAAGCTGTATCCGTACTGATTGTTTCGCCCTCTAGGGCAATAATATCCGCCTTCATCTTACCCGTATCTTTATCATACAGGCGAAATACATTCTTGCGGCCCGGGTTGGAAATTTTTTCCGCATTGTCACTCAGCTTGATTTTCGGCACAAAGGTATCTCCTTCATACTGGCCGACAAGTTTAAAGACGCCGCCCATGGACGGACTATCTTTAGATGTAATCAAATTTGTACCTACACCCCAGGAATTAATCAGGCTTCCCCTGTAATTTCAAACCGCTAATCAAGTTTTCATCCAAATCGTTGGACGCTGAAATAATAGCATCGTCAAATCCCGCAGCGGCAAACATTTTCCCCGCTTCCTTGGACAAATAAGCCAAGTCACCGCTATCCAAACGAATGCCGTATCGGGCCGGCAACTTCCCGGCATCACGCAATTCCTTAAAAACCGTAATGGCATCGGGAACACCTTGTTTCAGTGTATTGTATGTATCGGCAAGAAGGATGAGGTTATCATCGTATTGACGAGCATAAGCTCGAAAAGCATCCAATTCCGTAGGAAAGCTCATAATCCAACTGTGAGCCATGGTCCCGAAAACGGGTATGCCGAAACAGGCTCCGGCATAAACATTACTAGTCCCGTTAAATCCGCCGATAAAGCCGCTCTGGCTCCATATACCCCGGCAGATTTGCCTTGAGCCCGACGCAAACCGAATTCCATGAGCACATCATTTCCCGCCACGGTTCTCACCCGTCTCGCCTTTGTAGCAATCAAACTTTCATGATTCATAATCATGGACATGCACGTTTCCAACAGCAAGGCCTCAGCCTTTTTAGTTTCTACCCGTAAGAGGACTTCCTGCGGAAAGGCCACCGTTCCTTCAGGCATGGCATATATATCACCGGTAAAGCGAATATCTTTTAAATAGTCGAGAAACTCGGGTTTAAATATTCCCGTACCGGCAAGATAAGCCATATCATCTTCGTTAAAATGAAGATTTTCAACATAGTCAATCAAGTGTTCCAACCCGGCTACTACCGTATACCCGCCCGAAAAGGGGTTCTTGCGATAGTACCGATCAAAAACACAGCGCTGTTCATGCTTGCCTTCAAAATACAAGCCTTGCATCATAGTAAGCTGATATAAGTCCGTTAAAAGCACATCTGTATACATGTTGCCGCCTCCATGTTATGCATTTTTTATATTATACTCCAATTGAATAGTAAGTAAAAATAAAATTTCCGGTCACCTTATATATTATAAACATCACTTGATATGAGGTGATGTTTATAATTCATTATGGCATATTTTTTTACAAAGAAATGGTATAATACGGCTTAAGCCTTTATCCTTATAATGTTTTGTTCTTATCCCGGAAGGAGGTATTCCTCTGAAATATAGATTACTGCTTTTAACAACAGCCCTCTTTTGGGGCTTTGCTTTAGTAGCACAACGAGTCAGCACGGAACTTATCGGACCCTTTGCCTTTAACGGGTTGCGTTTTTGGCTCGGCGGTCTGGCCATTGTCCCTGCCTATTGTTTGCTTAAAACGCGTATACGTTCCATCCCAAAATCGGAAAAAGCCGCCCTACACATTGCTCACGGCAACCTCAACTCTGGGCTTCTTACTATTCACGGGAGCCGCGCTTCAACAAATCGGGATTATTTATACAACGGCCGGCAAGGCGGGATTTATCACGTCTTTATACATAGTATTTGTACCTGTCGTCAGCCTTTTATTTTATAATCCCCTAAGGCTTTCCCACCTGTTCGGTTGTGTTGTGGCTCTCATAGGTGTATATTTTCTCTCCTTCCACGGAGGGTTCGATGACGCCAATATAGGCGATATTTTAACCTTGGCAAGTGTTCTTTTCTGGACTCTGCACATCGTATCCGTGTCTCGCTTCGTCCGCTATTATGACGGCGTAAAGTTGGCCATAGGGCAATTTTTCTTCTGCGGTCTCTTTAACTTCTTGGCCATGTATCCGGCCGGCGAATCGTTAACGGTTTCCATTTTTCTAAACGCCTTACTTCCCGTTTTATACTGCGCCATTTTTTCAACGGGAATCGCCTTTACCTTCCAAATTCTGGGACAAAAAGGAGTGCCGCCTACGGAAGCCTCTCTTATTTGTAGTCTGGAGATGGTCTTCGGGCTCATTGCCGGCTGTCTCTTCTTGGGTGAAACTCTGACATCATCGGAAATTCTCGGTGCCGTACTCATGTCTGTCGGTATTGTATCGGCTCAACTATCAAGTCGTGTTATTTATTCAAGAAAAGGCTTAGCGTAAATATTTCATCGTTCCTCGTCAACTTGACAGGGTCCGACCGCCTTTAGTATACTGGTACAGTATTAACACGGTCGGTTAGCTCAGTTGGTTAGAGTATCTCGTTGACATCGAGGGGGTCGATGGTTCGAATCCATTACCGACCACCATAATAAAAACATCCGTCGACTCATCGTCGGATGTTTTTTCTTTTCTACGGAGGTTGTATGCCCACACCTGTCATGTCTTCAGTCCGGGGCGAGTCTTACGCCGAGTATGTCATTAAAAAGTCCAAATTCATTGCCAGAGCCGTTCATATAACAACGGAAGAAGAGGCTCAAGCCTATTTACGAGACGGTAAAAAACAATACTGGGATGCCCGTCATAACTGCTACGCCTACCAGCTGGGGATGAATTTCGAAAAGCAAAAATCCTCTGATGACGGTGAGCCGTCGGGAACTGCCGGAAAGCCTATATTGGAAGTATTAAAAAATAAGGGCCTCACCAATACGCTTATTGTTGTTACCCGTTATTTCGGCGGGATTAAACTGGGGACCGGCGGCCTTATTCGAGCTTACGGCACAGCTGCCGTTGCAGCCCTTGACAATGCGATTATTGAAGACTATATCGACTGTCGCATCTTATATTTACAAACCGATTATTCCTTTTTATCCGCAACAGAGCGACTGCTCCCGGACTTCGAAGCCGTTATTACGAAGCGCGACTTTGCGGACTTTGTAGGTCTGACTGTTGAAGTTCCGGAAGATAAGGCCGATGAATGTCTCCTTGCCTTACGTGACAAAACAAACGGTACTCTTACGGTTAGGGAAAAAGATAAAAAAATCGTACCTCATATTCGGCCTGAATAAGAGGTACGATTTTTATTTTCTTACGGCATAATAACGGCCAAAACATCGCCCGTTTTTACATTATCGCCTACGGCTACACGAACTTCCGTCAGCGTGCCGTCTTGCGGTGCAGGAATATCATTCTGCATCTTCATGGCTTCCAACACGAGGATCACGGAACCGCGAGTTACCGAACCGCTTTCCTGCTTAATAGCTGAAATTTTTCCGGGCATGGGCGCCTTAACAACGACAGCCGAGTCGGGAATAGGTCCCTTGGGTGCTGCTTGGGTCGCAGGCGAGGCTGCCGATGCGGCCGGTGCCGGAGTCGGTGCCGGGGATGCCGCCGCTACGGGAGCCGGTGCGGGGGTCACGGGAGCGGCCGGTGCGGCCGTACCCAATTCTTCTACATCTACTTCGTACGATTTTCCGTTTACAGTTACCTTAAATTTTTTCATTCTATCCTCCACGGTCTGATTATTCTCTTATCTCATGCCTGCCAAGCGGCCGGCCATAATCCATTTGGTATGTCGCCGCTTATGGCGATGTGCCTTGCGAACAGCCAGAGGCACATAACCGCATGCCACTACGGCAGCCGCAATAACGGCTACGGTTTCTTCATCAATGCCGTCTTCCACTATAGGTCCTGACGAGCTCTTTTCACTCTCGCTCACTTTTTCATGATTTGTTTTTATAAGGACTAAAGGTCGTTCATTTTCAGCTTTAACCAAAGCTTTTTCATTGGTTTTAGCCTCCGCTTCCGTAGGTATGGCAGGTTCTATAGCGGGAACGGACTCTTCCTCAACCTTCTTCTCTTTTAGAGCCTCCAGTTGAGCTTCCAGTCTTCTAATATGTCTCTGATTTGAAATAATGCAAACCAAAGCAATGACAAGAACAATATTAGTTATAGTAGGGCTGAACAGATTCCATATATCCATCAAGACGCCTCCTTACAAGGGAATATTGCCGTGCTTTTTAGCCGGCCGTTCTTCCCGCTTGCTGTATAACATAGCAAGGGCATCGATAACGCGAGGTCGTGTTTCCTTAGGCTCGATAATACAATCCACATAACCGTGTTCCGCCGCCTTGTAAGGAGTGGCAAATTCTTCCACATAAGCCTGTTTTTTGGCTTCCTTATCTTCGTCTCGTTTAAAAATAATATTGGCTGCTCCGTCAGGACCCATAACCGCAATTTCCGCCGACGGCCAGGCAAAGACCATATCGGCTCCCAACTGACGGCAACACATAGCAATGTATGCTCCGCCGTAAGCCTTGCGTACGACGACCGTAACTTTCGGCACCGTCGCTTCACAATACGCATAAAGCATCTTCGCGCCGTGACGAATAATACCGCCGAATTCCTGAGTTGTTCCCGGCAAAAAGCCGGGTACGTCCACAAAAGTAACCAAGGGAATGTTAAAGCTGTCACACATGCGAATAAAAGCGAGCTGCTTTATCCGATGCGTTGATATCGAGACAACCGGCTAAAAACTTCGGCTGGTTGGCAATAATACCGACAGTTTGTCCGTCATAGCGGGCAAAGCAGGTGATGATATTTTGTGCATAATTTTTGAGAACTTCGTATACATCGCCGTCATCGACTGTCGATTTGATAACATCGAGCATATCATACGGCATATTACTGTTATCAGGAACGATGCTGTTAAGACCTTCATCCGTACGATTCGGATCGTCATTTGTTTCCGTCATCGGCGGCTCTTCCATATTATTGCTCGGCAAATATGAAAGCAGTCGTTTAATTTGTGCTATACAATCATCTTCCGTTTCACAGGCAAAATGTGCTACACCCGAAACGGTATGGTGCGTAACGGCGCCTCCCAACTCTTCGGCCGTTACTTCTTCAGCCGTTACGGACTTAATAACTGCCGGACCGGTAATGAACATATTGCTCGTATTCTTGACCATAAAGATAAAATCCGTTAAAGCCGGACTGTATACGGCACCGCCGGCACAAGGTCCCATAATGACGGATATTTGAGGAATGACCCCCGATGCGGACGTATTATTCATGAAAATCCGTCCGAACCCGGCCAGCGCATCAACGCCTTCTTGAATTCTGGCACCTCCGGAGTCGTTAATACCGATACAGGGAGCTCCCATTTTTAGAGCCATTTCCTGCACCTGACATATTTTATGAGCGTGCATTTCACCCAAAGAACCGCCTTCGACCGTAAAGTCTTCGGCGTAAGCGTATACAAGTCGCCCGTCAACCGTACCGTATCCGGTTACAACACCGTCACCGGGAATTTCCTTTTCCTGCATATTAAAGTTTGTACTGCGATGACGAATAAATTGACTTATTTCCGTAAAGCTGCCGGCATCAAATAATTTATTCAAGCGTTCACGAGCCGTTTGTTTTCCCCTTCTCGTGCTGCTTATCGATTTTATCTTGACCGCCGCCCATTTCGATTTTAGCAAGCTTCTCATGAAAGCGATCGATTTTTTCCTGAACCGTAGCCATCTCTTACCTCCGTTACCATTCTTTACAAGTAATACTTGTTATTACTGCTATTTATTATAGTACATTTCGACTCATTGAAAAAGGGTTACGCTCTCTAAAAGTCGTAACCCTTTCCTGTTATTCTCCGTCCATATCGTCAGGGAATTCCCCGTTGTGATATACATCCTGTACATCATCTAAATCGTCAAATGCATCAATCATATTTTCTAACTTTTGTGCATCTTCCGGAGACAGTGCAATCGTCGTATCGGGAACCATGGTAATCTGTGCGTGTTCCGTAGGAATATTATGGTCAGCCAAAGCCTGTTCAACGGCATCATAAGCTTCAGGCGTCGTAACGATTTCATACTCGTCGCCTTCCGTGCGGATATCGTCGGCACCCGCATCGAGAGCTACTTCCATCAACTTGTCTTCGTCTACCGCATCTTTAGCAACGACAAAAAGTCCCAGATTCTTAAACATCCATGATACGCATCCGGTTTCACCCATATTGCCGCCGTGTTTAGAAAAGAGATGACGTACGTCGGCAGCTGCCCGATTACGGTTGTCCGTCAAGACATTAACCGTCAAAGCAACGCCTGCCGGGCCATAACCTTCATAGACGATTTCTTCATAACTTTGCCCTTCCAAGGTACCTGCGCCCTTTTGAATAGCACGGTTAATATTTTCCTTCGGTATATTGTTTTCTTTAGCTTTTTGCAAAGCCAGTTTCAAACGCATATTTCCAGTCGGATCGGCACCGCCCATGCGGACGGCAATCGTAATTTCACGACTGATTTTTGTCGTGATCTTGCCGCGGACGGCATCATTCTTACCTTTTTTTCGTTTAATATTGGCCCATTTTGAATGTCCAGACATCTTATGTCCCCCTTTTATTTCCACCATGCCTCGCCGGCAAGCCTATCCAGAATAATAGCTACTGCCGAACGGACGGAAAGGTGATTGTACTCTCCCGGACCGTACACGGGTTCGAGTATATAATCGAATTTCTTCATCATTTCTCCGGTCATGCCGTATCCGGTCCCGAACAGCAACAAAATCGGTCGGTCACCCGTTTCGCCCAAAGCTCGCAACTCCTTATACGAAATCGTATCGGCATACGTGCGTGCATCCGTCGTTACCACATAGGGATCGACAACCTTCCGCTTCTTCTACGGCTTTGATGAGCCGCATCCGTATCGGGCAGCGTTTCCACAATATCGAAAGCCTCCGTGCGATACGAGTTATAATTTCTGCCGACTTTACTGCGCCAGAAAGCCAGAATTTTATGAATCATATCCAGCTGACCTTCTACATGATGAATAATAAAATATTTTTTAACACCGAACGTCTTTGACGATCGGGAAATATCATGCAAATCATAGTTCGTTACAGCCGTGGCGACGATATTAAAGTTTTTATCATACATAGGATAATGAACTAAGCCTCACGTACAAAGGGTGCCTTCATACGGTCATCTCCCGTTTCAAGTCGTCGAGAATTTGTAAGTCCCGTGTTGAAAGTTCGGCGGCGGCCAATAAGTCGGGCCGTAACGCCATCGTCCTGGCAAGAGAAGCTTTTCTTCTCCAAGCCTCTATTTTGGCATGATCGCCGTTACGCAACACTTCCGGTACGACATACCCGCGAAAATCGGCCGGTTTCGTGTACTGGGGGACACTCCAACAAAGGACATGGCAAACGAATCATCAGCCGCTCCGGCCGACGCTCCGAGTACACCCGGTATCATGCGTGCTACCGCATCGGTCACAATCATAGCCGGCAATTCGCCGCCCGTAAGAATATAGTCACCAACAGATACAGTTTCATCGGCCAACTGAGATTCGATGCGATAATCGACACCCTCATAATGGCCGCAAATCAGTATTATCTGCTCATATTCAGCCAACTGTCGGGCCTTAGCCTGCGTAAACCGCTCTCCGGCAGGTCCCATAAAAATAATGCGTCGTTTTTCCACGCCGCGACGTACCGACTCAACAGCCGAAAATACGGGTTGAGCCTTCATCAACATGCCGCAACCGCCGCCATATACCGTATCATCAGCCATGCGATGCCGATCATACGTAAAATTTCGCGGATTGGTCACATCCAAATCGAGAAGTCCGGCTTTTACGGCGCGGCCGATAATACTGTGACTATAAAAAGCCTGTATGAATTCGGGAAAAAGCGAAATAATATCTATGCGCATCATTCCGTCCACTCCGGCGGATCGGCAATAATCGTCTTGGTATCCGTGTCCACGGACAAGATGACTTGCGGAATAACGGCTAAAAGTAATTCTTTGCCGTCTTCATCGGTAACAACATACACATCGTTACTGCCGGTCTTTAAAATATCCGTCACTGTACCCAAGACGTTATTTTCCTTATCAAATACGCGACAGCCTATGATATCGAAAACATAATGCTGTCCTTCTTCCAACGGCATCAAATCTTGCCGCGTCACTTGCAGCTCTTTGTGTAAAAGCGGTTCGACGCCGTTTCGGTCATGAATACCGACAAATTTCATCAAAACGACCCGTTTATGAAAACGGGCGTCCGTAATTTCATATTTAACGCCGTCAATATAGGCGTATTTCATCGTTAAAAACCGCTCGGGAAAATCCGTATCCGGATAAACACGAACGTCACCCCGCACACCGTGCGGGGCAACGATTTGTCCTATTGTGAAAAATTCCGTTTCGGCCATGATTTTATTGGCGGAATGCGGCTACTTTGCCGTCTTCCAATAAAATTTCCAGCCCCATAAGCTGTTCAAGTCGTCGCCGACTTTAACCGTTACGGTCTGTTCCAACTGGCCTTGCGTAATTTCCGAGCCGATTTCCAATTGTGCCGCTTGGTCGTGATCGCTCTGAGCCTTCGCTTTCGCATTGGTAAGCCGCTGTTTCTGATCTTCAACCTGAGCGCGCAAAGACGTCAGCCCTTGCAAATCCAATTTTGCCTGCTCACTCATCATGCGCTGTGTCTGAAATTCGAGATTTTGCATTTCCCGGTCAATGTCGGCCAGAATCTGTTCCGTCTCTTTCAGGATTTTGTCTTTCAATTCCTGCGTAACTTTTGATTTTACCGTTACGGGAATACGAAGTGTAATTTGATCCATAGATCCTCCTTACACGATGTCTACTGCAACCTTCACGTCGGCCCGTACGGCTGCGGCTTTGACAACAAGGCGTAAAGCTCTCGCTATTTTACCTTGCTTGCCAATAACCTTACCCATATCATCGGGAGCCACATGAAGTCTGTAGACCTCGAGGTCTGCTTTCTGAATCTTAGTAACCGTCACTGCTTCGGGCTGAGTAACCAGCTCCTTGGCAATGCATGAAATCAATTCTTCCATCATATCCAACCTCACTTACTTCTTGGATGCTTCAAACTGAGCCATAATGCCGGCTTTCTTGAAGAGAGAACGAATTGTATCGGTCGGCTGTGCTCCTTTTCCGAGCCATTCCAAGGCAGCCTGAGTGTCGACAGTCAAAGCCTGTGCCGTTTCCTTTGCAGGATCGTACTGGCCGATAGTAGCAATGGGGCGACCGTTGTTACGTGCATTACGGACGTCTGCTACGACTACGCGATAAATCGGTTTCTTTTTAGCTCCCAAACGAGCCAAACGAATTTTAATCATAATTTCACCTCCTTATTTTGGTATCCCTTACGACTATCTTTAAAAGGGAAGGCGCGGCATAAATTTACGTCCCTTTTTTTGGGATTTCTGCGCCTGTTTCATCATTTTCTGAAATTCCGTAAACTGCTTCAACAGCCGGTTTACATCCTGGACTCGCGTGCCGCTGCCTTGAGCGATACGTCGCTTGCGGCTGTCCTTAATCAACATTTTCGGATTGGAACTCGTTCTTTCCTTGCGTGTCATGGACGTAATAATCGCTTCAATATGCTTGAATTCCTTACCGTCCATATCAACCTTATCCAATTCCTTCTTGTACTTGCCGATACCCGGAATAAGTCCCAAAATCCCGCCGAGATTCCCCATTTTCTTAATCATTTGCAACTGCTTGAGAAAATCTTCAAAAGTGAAGGAATTGCTCTTCATGGTCCGCTCCATGTCTTGGAGCGATTCGGCATCGAAAGCTTCTTTCGCCTTATCGATAATCGTCGCTACGTCTCCCAAGTCAAGGATACGGGACGCATATCTGTCGGGATGGAATTCTTCCAGTCCGTCCGTTTTTTCACTGACACCGATAAATTTAATAGGCTTACCCGTTACGGCTTTAACGGACAGGGCTGCGCCGCCGCGAGCATCACCGTCGAGCTTGGTCATAATAACACCGTCAATGCCCAAAGCCTTATCAAAGGCTTCGGCCGCCGTAACGGCATCCTGACCCGTCATAGCATCGACAACGAGTAAGATTTCATGAGGATGAATGTCTTCTTTAATACGAACCAGCTCACCCATGAGGTCTTCGTCAATATGCAACCGACCTGCCGTGTCGACAATTACTACATCGCACAAGTGACTCGTCGCATAGGGAACGGCACGTTCTGCAATAGCTACGGGATCCTTACTGTCGTCTTCAGAGTAAACAGGGATATTTAATTCCTTACCGAGTACACGAAGTTGTTCAATAGCGGCCGGACGGTATACGTCACAGGCAACCAACAAGGGATGTTTGCCCTGACGCACGAATCTTTTCGCCAACTTGGCTGCCGTCGTCGTCTTACCGGCCCCTTGCAAACCGGCCAACATAACGACGGTAGGCGGTCTTGATGAAATAGTGATACGACTTTGTGTGCCGCCTAACAAGTCCGTCAATTCATCCCGCACGATTTTAATAACCGTTTGGGCTGCATTCAACGTACTGAAGACTTCTTCACCTACAGCCTTTTCCCGTACGCGTTTAATGAAGTCCTTAGTTACGGCAAAATTGACATCCGCTTCCAACAAAGCGCGTCTCATCTCTTTAAGCGCTTCATTGACATCCTCTTCCGTCAGTTTCCCCTTGCCGCGAAGCTTTTTAAATGCCGCCTGAAATCGTTCGGACAGATTTTCGAATGGCATACAGCTCCTCCTTTTCCGGGTTTTTATATATCGAGTGTTCCCAAAATTCGCTCCGCATCCTCGGCACGCCCCTGCTTTAATAAGGCCTGAGCCTCATCTACAGTAGCCTGTATGCGCTCATTTTTGCGGGACACTCCCAATTTTATTTCATAATGTTCCAACGCCTGTGAAGCACGTTGCAACAAGTCATGAACGCCTTGTCGCGAAATAGAAAGTTCCTCTCCGATTTCGGCCAAGGACAGGTCGTCGTAAAAATACAGTTCCATGCAACGCTTTTGTCTATCCGTTAATAAAGGTCCGTAAACATCCAGTAAGCGTCCCATGCGGACTACGTCTTCTATCACCGTATCACCGTCCTTGTCGTTCATACTCGCTCAGTATATACGAAGAGTTCACACCTGTCAAGTATTACTACTTGTCAGGTGTGAACTCTTTATTTCTAATGGTGGAAGAGACGGAGACCTGTCATGGCCATGGCAATCCCGTACTTATCGCAGGTATCGATAACATGGTCATCGCGAATGGAACCGCCTGCCTGGGCAATGTAATCTACCCCGCTGCGATGAGCCCGTTCGATATTGTCTCCGAAAGGAAAGAACGCATCACTACCGAGAGATACGCCGTGCAATTCCCTTAGCCAAGCTTTCTTTTCTTCCCTCGTCAACGGTTCGGGACAAGTTGTGAAGACATTTTGCCACAGACCGTCTGCCAACACGTCTTCGTAATCATCGGAAATATATACGTCAATCGTATTGTCTCTGTCGGGACGGCGAACGTCATCACGAAACGGCAGGGCCAATACCTTGGGGTGCTGACGCAACCACCAAATATCCGCCTTATTACCCGCCAAACGAGTGCAATGAACTCGCGATTGCTGGCCTGCGCCTACACCGATAGTCATGCCGTCTTTAACATAACATACCGAGTTGGATTGCGTATATTTAAGAGTAATAAGTGCAATAAGTAAATCTCGTTGTGCCTTTTCAGGGATATCTTTATTTTTTGTCGGCCTATTCTTAAACAAATCAGTCGTTATTACCGCATTATTGCGATGCTGTTCAAACATGATGCCGAATACTTCCTTGTGTTCCGTTTCAGCCGGCACATACGCAGGATCTATTTTCAGGACACAATACGTCCCCTTTCTTTTTTTTCCTTTAATATACGCAAGGCTTCATCCGTATATGCCGGTGCAATGACACCGTCCGACACTTCCCGCTTTAACAAGGTAGCCGTTTGGGCGTCACACTCGTCGGATAAGGCTACGAAATCGCCGTATGAACTCATGCGATCGGCACCTCGCGCACAGGCATAAGCCGTTGCCAAGGGTGACAGTTCGAGGTCATCGACATAATATATTTTTTTCAGCGTATCACTCATATCTGTTGCCACTGCTGCTCCGGCAGGGCTGACATGCTTAAAAGAAGCCGCTGCCGGTAAACCAGTAGCCTCTTTTAATTCTTTAACCAACTGCCAACTGTTGAAGGCATCGAGAAGATTAATATATCCCGGTCGTCCGTTCATCACCTCAATCGGTAAATCACTGCCGTCGTTCATATAAATACGAGCACCGCCTTGATTAGGGTTACACCCGTATTTCAACGTCATTTCTTTCATCTGTACCTCCCGTTTAATAGACAAACAAAAAAACCGACACCTCCGGAACCAAATGCCCAGACGGTCGGCTGTAATCGGTCATGCTCCCCGTGGTTAACTCCACTTTCCGTCAGTCACATGACTTTCCCTATCTATTATACAGAACGGGTCGAACCCTTGTCAACGAAAGGTCCGACCCGTTTTTCACGATTCTACGGCCACATCCCGGACGGTGATTTTCAATACTTCCACAGACATGCCGGTCGTATAGGATATTTCTTTTTCTACGGCTTTTTGTAATCGGGATGTCAAACTTTTCAAATTCTCACCATAACGCACCGTCAACGCCATATCAACTGAAAGACCGTTCGTTTCTTCCTCTTTGTGTTTACGAATACGCAACTTATTAAGCTTTACTATGCCCGTCTCTTCTTTTACAGTATGGCGTACAAGCGTCAACAAAACCTTGTCGGAAAAAATCAACTTCCCGTAATAACTGAAAACGGGCCGTACCACAGAGTGTTCAAATTCCGTTTCTTCTTTGGCACCGTTGCGGCGAAATAAAGATCGCACAGAATCCAGTAAATATCCGTGAAAATGAGTTTTTAATTCCATAGTCGGTACGGGAATGATATGCCGACCCTCTTTCATACGTTGCTCTTTGGCTATGGCCATATCTTCCGGTGTCGACACTTCTTCAATACGAATATACTCTTCGGGAAAAGGCAGGTTCAAAGCATCACAAATTCGTTCAATCATATGCTTCGACGTACCTAAAACAAGCAATTTCTCCGTCTCGATTCGAGCCAGTGCCCGTCGCATGACCTGTGCATCCGCCTTTTCGGAGAAAATAGCCGTCCGCACAGCCTTCATACGATTGGAATCGTCCTTAGCCGAATGACCTGCTACAATTCGATTACGATAGATAAGAAGACCGTCATCAATAATAGCCTCTATTTTTCTGTCATATGCTACAACCAGAGCGTGATGACTTTTTCCCGTGCCGCTCGGTCCGACAAATCCTATGGTTTGCATGCTTTGCAAGTCCCTTCATACGCAAGTAAATTCGTTACTTTTCCGGCCGGCACGGTAAACAGCCCCAATTCCTCCGGAAACCGTCCCGCCGTGCCGTGGAAGTCCGAGCCGCCGCTTATAAGAAGCCCGCGGTCTTCAGCCAAAGCCGTAAATTCATCATACCGCCCCTTGTTTTTCGGATGGTATACTTCAATTCCGTCAAAAGGCTGTGCTTCCACGTCTGCCAATCCTTTTTTTACCAGAGACGGATGAGCCAAAACGGCACAACCGCCGGCTTTATGAATCAGATTTATACATTCATTTATAGTTTTTCGTTCATAAGGTACATAGGCCGGTCCGCCACGATACAAAAGAGTGTCGAAAACGGACTTTATATCAGTAAAATACCCTTTTTTGATGAGCATACGCGCCAAATGAGGGCGTCCGACCGTACCTCCCTTTTGAACATAAGTCCGAACCTCGCATGGGTCAATATCATATCCGGCTTCACAGCATTTTTGAGCCATAAGTACGGCTCTGTTCAACCGTCTTAGAGAAAAGTCACGACAATATTCAAGTAACTCTTCGTTCTTCGTATCAATATAATAGCCCAAAATATGAACATCACCGTCGGCATATTCGGAACTCATTTCAATACCCGGAATAATGCGGATATCGGGATTTAAACGATGTGTGCCGTCATAAGCCGCTAACGTATCATGATCAGTCAGAGAAATGACCGAAAGACCGGCACGTGCAGCCTTTCCGTCACCTCTTCAGGTGAATAAACGCCGTCGGAACAATCGGTATGTACATGTAAGTCGACAAACATTATTTATCGCCTCGCAAGAGTCTTAATACGGATTTAATGCCAACACCCGTCGCCCCGTAGAAGCCGTTTTCATCCTTTTTATCGCGAAAAGCCGTCCCGGCAATGTCCAAATGAATCCATGACGTATTTTCTTGAATAAAGTGTTTTATAAACAATCCCGCCGTAATCGCTCCCGCTTCAGGACCGCCTACATTGGAAATATCGGCGACCCGGCTCTTTAATTGTCGTTCATACTCTTCGTCTGCCGGCAACTGCCATACTTTTTCATTTACCTGTGCGGCGGCGGCAAAAAAGCGGTTCATAAATTCCTGATCATTGCCGATCATACCGGTTCTGACCGAACCTAACGCCGTTACACAGGCTCCCGTCAAAGTAGCCAAGTCGATAATTCGCTTAGCCCCTTTGGACTGAGCGTAAGAGACGGCATCAGCCAAGACAAGCCGTCCTTCGGCATCCGTATTCTTTACTTCCACTGTCGTACCGTCAAACATGGTAATCACGTCATCTACATGATAAGACATTCCTGAAGGAATATTTCGGCCAAAGGCATAACCGCCAGAACATTGACCGGATATTTCAGCAACATGAGCGCCCGGATAATACCCAAAGCCGTTGCCGCACCGGCCATGTCGGACTTCATGTTTAACTGCCCCGCCCTGGTTTTCAAGGACAGGCCGCCCGAATCATACGTAATACCCTTGCCGACAACGGCAAGCACATCACGGCTTTCGGGATCCCCCGTATAGGCTACGGACAATAGCTGCGGCGGATTCATACTGCCCTTACCGACAGATACAATACCGCCCATATTGCGTTTTTCCAAATTCCACTTATTCAGCACTTCGACAAAAATGTTGTCACCCGTACATACGGCCGTAGCCGTATCTACAAACTTGCGGGGCGTCATGTCATTAGGCGGCATATTAACCAGATCGCGGGCAAAATAAATACCTTCATAAATGGACGAATATACATAACAAAGGGTATTAAAGTCTTTACTTTTTAAACTGGACGTAATGAGATTGATGTTTTTCAGTACCTTCGACTTCGACTTGGTCTTATATTGATTGTACTCATAATTACCGTACAACAATCCGTCAATAAGAGTTTCCACATCCATATCAAGGGTGTCGATATAAACGGCCAGCTCACCTACATCTTCTTTCATTGCCGCCGCCATAATCTTTTTAGCCCTGTCGAATTCACGAAAAGTACCGCGTTCTTTAGAGTCATCTTCCGTTCCGGCAAGAAAATATGTTTTTATCGTATCGCCTTGAAGAGCACGCAAAACACTCACATTACCGGCCTTCATAGCCGAAGGATGTTTATCCGTATAAGCACGAATTAAAGCTCCTTCTTCTTCCGTTACCAACGATAAAGCACGTAAACGACGGTCCGTGCCTAGAACGACGGCATCAGGGATTTCCGCTTCCGTTACATGTAATCATACATTCTGCCTCCCTACTGCGAAATAAAAACCGTATTTATTATTATACTGTTTTATACCTTGCCAAATCAATAAGACGAGATTCTCCTTCTGTTTGCAAAAATTTTTTTCTTCCTCTTGATTTTTAACCGTCCATAGTGTAATATAGCTCATGTGACTTGTTCACGTAATATGGACCATTAGCTCAGCTGGCAGAGCACCTGACTCTTAATCAGGGTGTCCAGGGTTCGATCCCCTGATGGTCCACCACAGAAGCGGTTGTCTTTATGACAGCCGCTTTTTTCTCGGCCTTTTTTGACACATATTTGTAATGGTACTGTTTATTTACCGTCACGTAAGAAGCGGGCAGTCATGATATACTGTTTCGGAAGGGAGGAGAATATTGTGAATGCCTATATTTACATAAAAAACGGGCCTCAACTTATCGTTACCAATTTGAAATCCATTAAGAGCAAACAAGGCAATACATCTATAAGTGAAACAACCGATTTTTCCGCCTGCTTTTTCGGACATAAAAATTATATTTTTACAGGAGATAATACAGTCTCCATTGACGGCGATAATATTGCGGCTGTAGAAATTACGCTGATGTTACCATTTCAGACGGCTTTTCAAGTTAATGCTTGAAGCCGTTTTTTTGTTTTATTCTTTTCCTCATATCTTGTGCTATGATAATGTTATTAAAGAGATTTCATACCAAGGAGGGTTTATGAACATTCTCATCAGTGCCTGTCTCATAGGACTGTATTGCCGGTACGACGGAAAGATAAAGGACTATCCCGCCATATCAAAGCTTTTTAACAGACCCGATATTACACTTATTCCCTGTTGCCCCGAGCAGGCCGGCGGTTTGCCCACACCGCGCATGGCGGCAGAGCGTTGCGGTCAGCAAGTGAGGACTTGCGACGGCCGAAATGTAACCGAACAATTTGAGGTCGGTGCCCGCACGGCGTGCAGACTGGCTGAATTATACAATTGCTCTTATGCTGTTTTAAAAGAAAAATCACCTTCTTGCGGCTTCAAACGTATTTACGACGGTACCTTCAGCGGCACTTTAACCAATCGTTCGGGCGTTACGGCTCAAGCCTTATCCGATATGGGGGTTCGTATTTACGGTGAATCGGAAATTGATATCCTGACCGGCTCGCTCTTACCCTAATCGGTCATTTACTTTGTTTCTGCCCTCTGCTACAATGAAACGGAACGCAAGGAGGTATTATATTGAACACGCTAATACGGGAAATTTACGAATGGATTTATTCTATAGTCATTGCCTTGGCTATTGCCATGGTTATTCATATTTTTGTGGTCCAACCGACACGAGTGTCCGGCGAATCCATGGTGCCCACCCTGCATAACGGCGAGTATCTGGTCGTCGAAAAATGGGATCATATTCTGGGCCGCGAACCTGATTACGGCGATATCGTAATTATCGACAGCCGAGTTCTCTACGACCGCACCTGGATGGACGACGCAGTCGAACCTTTGCACAACTATCTGGCCTTTTTTGATAAAAACATGCAGACTCGTAATGTATGGGTTAAAAGAGTCATCGGTCGCGGCGGCGATACACTCGCCTTTCACGACGGCAAAGTTTGGCTCAACGGTAAGCCTCTCGATGAACCGTATATAAACGGAACTATGGATTACAGCCGTGAAGGCGAAGTAGTTATCCCTCAAGGCTACGTCTTTTTGCATGGGTGACAACCGTAATCACAGTACGGACAGTCGTTTCATCGGTCCCGTTCCCTTGGACCATGTATTAGGGAAAGTCATTTGGTAGCCTCGTACTTCCCTTCCATGATATAATACGCATAAGCATATAAAAAAAGGCGGTGTTTTTCACGTGAAAGCAAAAAAAATTCTTCTTTCTCTGACCATGGCGGCAGCTATGTCCGTATCCGTTTGCGCAGCAAAAGATGCGATTTGGCAATATAACCAAAATATTGCTATTAACATGAGTTCCGCTAAGGTTACTACGGAAAACCGGGTATGAGAATCCTTACCTTCCAGACCAAAGAAACCTTCGGCGACGCTACAGACCAATGTACATACGTTTATAACGTAGACGAACAAACCATTCAGCTTAAAGAACTCGTATCGAAGATAGGCAAAAAGAAATTTAAACAGCACTTTTACCCCCAATCGGTTGCTAAGGGTAATGATGTTGTCAAGGGCCGTGCTCACATGGCCGATTTAGTATTACAAAAACTTCAGTACAGATAAGAGCAAAAGAAAAGACCGTCATTGACGGTCTTTTTCTTTTGTCTTCTCATGAAGAATGTTGTTTTCATATTGCGAAATTGCCAAACCCTCTTATGCGTACTATAATCAAAAGGAATATTTTCATAACTGGAAAGACGTAAAGGAGCCCCACAATGACAGATAAAAAGAAACAAAGAAATACAGCCGATTTATTGGTTGAATGTCTGGAAGAAGAAGGTGTTCATTATATTTTCGGCATTCCCGGTGAAGAAAATCTGGCTGTCATGAATGCCTTGGAACACTCTAAGATCGAATTTATAACGGTACGCCACGAACAGGGTGCATCCTTTATGGCCGATGTATACGGTCGTTTAACAGGCCAAGCCGGCGTCTGCATGGCTACCTTGGGTCCCGGTGCAACAAACCTGATTACGGGTGTCGCCGATGCAGACAGCGACGGAGCCCCTTTAGTAGCAATTTCCGGCCAGGTCAGCACGGATAAGATGCATATTACGGCCCATCAGTATCTTGACCTGCGTTCCATGTTCGAACCTATTACGCGGCGTGCTTATACAGTTGTTCGTCCCGATACTATTGCCGAAATCACGCGCCTGGCTTTTAAATACGCGGAACGCGAAAAACCGGGTGCTACCTTTATCGACTTGCCCGTCAATATCGGGATGATGCCTGTAGACGACAATGAACGACCGCTACACCATAAATCCATTAAGCCTGAAACAGCTTCGGAATACTCCATTGAAGAAGCGGCAAAACTCATTTCCTACGCTCGCAATCCCGTCATCCTGGCCGGTAGCGGCGTTATCCGTAACAAGGCGGCCCGTAAGTTAACGGAGTTCGCTGAAAAGTTGAAGCTTCCCGTCATTAATACGATGATGGCTAAAGGAGCCATTCCCTTTGATAATCCTTATTCTCTCTGGACAGTCGGCATACCTATGGAGGACTATCAGACAAAGGTTCTGGAAAATGCCAGCTTGGTCATTTGTATAGGCTACGATATTATTGAATACGCCCCTAATAAATGGCACCTCAATAACGCCGATATTATTCATATCGACTCCTTACCGGCCGACATTAATAAGACCTACCAACCCGAAGTGGAAGTAGTCGGCGAGATAACCGATTCCCTCGATCGCATTATAAGTAAGGCGGCTCGTCTTCTTGAGCCGACATACGCCTTAAAGATTCGTGAAAAAATGGTTGCCGAACACGAACAGTATCGCAATGATACATCCTTTCCCATGAAGCCCCAAAAAGTCCTCATTGATGCACGTGAAGTCATGGGGACCTGATGACATTGTTATTACCGACGTAGGGAGCCAACAAGGTCTGGACGGCTCGCCATTACAACTGCTATAAACCCAATACATGCATTATTTCCAACGGCTTCGCCACCATGGGCATTGCCGTTCCCGGAGCCATTGCCGCCAACTTGGTCCATCCGGACCGCAAAGTATTGGCTATTACGGGTGATGCCGGTTTCTTAATGAATTGTCAGGAATTTGAAACGGCTCATCGCTTGGGTTCTCACTTTGTCACCCTTATTTTCAACGACAGCAGTTACGGCCTGATTAAGTGGAAACAAGAAATGCATTACGGACACCCGGCATACGTCGACTTTACAAACCCCGACTTCGTCAAACTTGCAGAAAGCATGGGGAGCTATCGGATATCGTATTACAAAGGCAGAAGACCTCTTACCTACCTTAAAGAAAGCCTTTGAACAAACCAAGCCGGTCGTCATTGATTGCCCTGTAGATTACAGCGAAAACATGAAATTGACAAAGCACTTGGAAGAACTCGTAAAAACCTTATAAACCAATATCTTAATAAAAGGACCGCTCATATAAACATGAGAGGTCCTTTTTTATAAGGTATGAATGAGTACGTTAACTAGTTATTCATCATGCCATCCGTGCGGTTCGTCAGGTAATACGAAATACGGCTCAAGCCGATAGACAAATCTTCACGGAATACGTAGACATGCGGCGGCACAGCCAGACGAATGGGTGCGAAAGAAAAAATTCCCCGCACGCCTCCGGCCACCATTTGATCGGCTACTTGTTGAGCCACCGATGCGGGAGTCGTAATAATCCCTATTTGAATACCTTCCCGACGAATAGTTTCTTCCATCTCCGTCGCCGACATAACAATAATACCGCCTACGTTTTGACCGATAATCCGATGGTCTACATCAAAAAGACCGATCGTTCGAAATCCGAGTCGACCGAAGGTCTTATAATTGGCCAAAGCCCATCCCAAGTGCCCGATACCTGCAATGCAAACCTTCCAATGCTGTTGTAGCCCGATAATTTCCACAATTTGTTGGCTGAGTTCACTGACATAATAGCCTACACCTTTTTTACCGAAGGCACCGAAGCAAGTCAAATCCTTACGGATTTGTTCGGGCGTTATGCCTAAGCGTTCACCCAGCTTTTCAGACGAAATAATATCGATTCCCGCATCTTGCAGTAGCAGTAAATCTCTATAATATAACGGCAGTCTTTCTATAACCGCATCGGATATAGCTTTCTTTTTGTTTCATCGTCATCCCCTCCGAATGAACCATACCCTTTCATAAAGTTAAAACTGAATATTAACTTGTAATCTGTAATTATTATATATTATTGTGAATATTTTCGCAAACTATTTTCATTGCTTCTTATATGCCGTATACGTATTACAAAAGAGAGCACTAATCGTCCAACACATTAACGATACCTGTGTGCTGAATAAATTATCATCACTTATGCCACTGACAGATACGGATGCTACCATGGCCGCCGTAGCCAAACTGAGCATATATATCAGAGAATCTGACGTTCTGTCTGTAAGAACACGCCGTACAAAGACGAGATGTCCGAACCAGTAGGCAAAGAAAGACGTAAATCCTGCCAGTCCTGTTTCTGCAAGTATATTCAAAAATAAATTATGACAATGAAAAATAGTAATACCCGCTTTTTGGATGAGTTCATTATATGCCGGATAGGTAAACTTAAAAGCTCCCCAACCGATACCGAAGAAAGGTCGGTCCGCCCACATACTTAAGGCATCGTTCCACATATCGAGGCGCATGGCAAAAGACGTATCCGCCTCTCTATGTGAAAAAATAGACATAAATCGATCGGCTATACCGCCGTGATAAAAGACCAGTATAATCGGTACAAGAAGTAGTGCAAACCAAAAGCGCTTGTCTTTAACAAGTCCGAAAACAAAGACCAGGACGGCTGCACTGATCCATGCCCCACGCGAGTATGTGAGCACAAGGCACAAAGACAGAAGAACGAACAAAGCGGCCGTAAGAAAACGTCGTATTCTGTCCTTTGTCCACAAAGCATAAGCCCCTGTAAGCGACATGATAGACAATAAGTAGCAGGAAAAAAGGTTAGGATTGTACAAAGTCGAATACATGCGACGGCGCAACATGGGAAAGACAGACGTATCAACCCACTCCGTTTCACCGAGAGCCCACATATGTACATATTGATATACACCGTAGACGGCCACAAAAAATGCCGAAGCCAACAGAGTGTGTACTATTAAAAGGCGCTCCTCTTCCGTTTTGATAAACACTTGTATAAGCATAAACAAAAGTACGTACTGAAAGACCGTAAAAAACCAAAAAGCGGTATTCCAAAAAGCTTGTGTAGAGCCGGCTAAGGAAATAAGCGTCGCCCCCGTAAAGATTGCAATGGGTACGGCTAAAGGGCCCGGCTTATACTCGTGTATACCGTATCGATAGATAAAGTACAAAGAAAAAATAACGGTGAGAGCTAACAATCCCTCGGCTATATACAATTGTAAAGGCATGAAAAAAACAGTCCCCAAAAGCAGGTATACTACCCGTATTCTCGCTTTTTCCTCGGGACTGTCTTTAGCGAAGTCAAGAGGTTCATAGAGATACTCCTTTTGACTTCCATTATACGGTTCGACGCACTTCTTGTCTATACAAAGGCCCCATAGTACTCTCTCAAGTGCCTTCGCACTTCTCCTTGTATGTACAAGGAGCCTACAACAACGCAAACGTCCTTTTCCGTCGTCTCTTTTAGCGCCGTATCGATAGCCGCCGACACGGATGGGCAGGCCTTTGCCCCCTCTCCGATTAAATCAGCCATGACTTTCGGATCCGCCGTGCGAGGAGTCGGTGCAGGTGCACAAAAGACCGCATCATTCGCCCGGAAAAGTCGTCTTACAATTTTATCGTATTCCTTATCGGCTAAAACGGAAAAAACGAAAACGCGTCGTCTTTTTCCGAATACTTCTTCGTATGTGCGACAAAAACTTTCAACCCCCGCCGGATTATGCGCTCCGTCAATGATCATTGTCTTTCCCGAAACGGAAAGGATTTGAAAACGCCCGGGCCAATATACGGTATGAAAGCCCTTCATAATCGCTAAATCTCTTACAGCCCCGTCCGTTTTACCCAAAAGTCGCAGGACTCCTACGGCTACCGCAGCGTTTACGGCCTGATGAGCACCTACCAGAGGCGTATCAACTTCTGTTCGCATCAGTTCGGGACCTTCGATACATATTTTTTGACGAACCGTACCGTCACTCACGTGAATAAGGGCCCTATTCTGAATCACTATTTCTTTATCAACAACATATAAGGGAGCCTTTTTACTCCGAGCCGTTTTTTCAATAATTTCCAAAGCCGTACCGGTTGCCGCCGTAACAACAGGTATTCCTTCTTTAATAATCCCTGCCTTATGAACGGCTATATCTTCTACCGTCGGACCGCAATAAGCCGTGTGATCGACGGCCACATTGGTAATAGCGGAAACCTGCGGCGTAATAACATTGGTCGAATCCAGCAGTCCTCCAAGACCGACTTCGATAACCGCATACTCAACCTGTTGCCTGCAAAAATATAAAAAAGCGGCGGCCGTCAGCATTTCAAACTCTGTCGGTTGCTCGAAACCGTCGGCTTTCATACCTTCCGTAGCGTCTTTTACTTCTTCCGTAATGATTGCAAACTCTTCTTTTGTAATTAAATGGCCGTCTATACTCATTCTCTCCGTATATTCTTCTAAATGAGGAGACGTATAGCGCCCCGTTTTGCGACCCGCCGCTGTAAGTGCATTGGCTATGACGGCTGTAACCGACCCTTTGCCGTTCGTTCCCGTTACATGTACTGTCTTATAGGTTTCATGTGGGTTACCTAAACGAACCAGGAGCTCATGAATTCTCATGAGCCCCGGTTTTATTCCGAACGTGCAGGCATCTTCCAAATAAGCTATAGCTTCTTCGTATGTCATCTGCCCTGTCCTCTTATAAATGTTTTAAATCTTCCATTCGTTTATTTAAAGCTTCGGCTTTTTCCCGATAAGCAGCCAATTTTTCTTTCTCCTTAGCTACAACCGCTTCAGGTGCCTTATCCGTAAAGCCCTTGTTGGACAATTTCTTTTCAAGTCGTTCGATTTCACCGCGAGTCTTTTCCTGTTCCTTCGCAACACGAGCCGTTTCTTTTTCAACGTCAATCAAATCTTTTAAGAGCAAGTACACTTCGATGCGAGGAACGACTGTCACAACGGCATTTTCCGGCTTAGCATCCGTTGTTTTGAGAATATGAACTTCATCGACAAAGGCTAAGGTCTTAAAATACGTTTCGTAGGTATGAAGTACTTCTGCCATTGCCTCATCCGCCGGTACGAGCGTAACGGGAGCTTTCTTGCCCATCGGCACATTAGCTTCGGCACGCATATTCCGAATAGCTTTAACAGCTTCCATCATAATATTCATCGTAGCCGCATCTTCGGCAAAGTCTAAGGCTTCATCAACAGTCGGCCACGGTGCGACAATCAGGCTTTCGCCTTCATGCGGCAAGTGCTGCCACAGGTGTTCTGTAACGAAGGGCATAAAGGGATGTAAGAGCGCTAAGGCACCGGTCAGTACGCGAACCAAGACATACTGAGCCGTTTGACGGCTGCGCTTGTCATCGGATTTGTACAGGCGCTGTTTAGCCAATTCAATGTACCAGTCGCAGAACGAGTTCCACGTAAAGTCGTACACCGTAGCAGCCGCATCTCCCAATTCATACGAGTCGAGGCCCTTCGTAACCTGGCGTACTACCTGGTTGAATGATGTCAGAATCCAGCGATCCGCCAAGGTAAAATCGTCCGTAGTCGGAACAAATTCGGGATCATAATCTTCCAGATTCATAATGACGAACTTGGACGCATTCCAAATCTTATTGGCAAAATTACGGTTCGCTTCTACCCGTTCCATGTAAAAACGCATGTCGTTTCCCGGCGTATTACCCGTAACAAGGGTGAATCGCAAAGCATCGGCCCCGTACATATCGCTTACTTCCAGGGGATCGATGCCGTTACCGAGGGACTTACTCATCTTGCGCCCCTGGCTGTCACGCACAAGTCCGTGAATGAATACGTCTTTAAAGGGAACTTCCTTCATAAATTCGCAAGTAGCAAACATCATACGGGCTACCCAGAAGAAGATAATATCATAGCCCGTTACGAGAACGCTCGTCGGGAAGAAGTGCTGCAAGTCGGGAGTCTTATCGGGCCAACCCATGGTCGAGAAAGGCCATAATGCCGAGCTGAACCACGTGTCGAGAACGTCCGGATCCTGATGAATATGCTTGCTGTGGCAATGGGGGCATTCCGTCAAATCCGTACGGCTGGCACTAACTTCACCGCAGTCATCGCAATACCAAACGGGAATCTGATGTCCCCACCAAAGCTGACGGGAAATGCACCAGTCCTGAATATTTTCCAGCCAATGGTCGTAAATTTTCGTAAACCGTCCGGGAATAAACTTCGTATCGCCCCGATCGACGGCTGCCAAGGCTTCTTCAGCCAAGGGTTTCATCCTTTACGAACCATTGTTTTGTCGACAAAGGTTCTACTGTCGTCTTACAACGTGAGCAATGACCGACGGCATGATTGAGTTCTTCTACGTGATCGAGAAGGCCTAATTTTTCCAAGTCGGCAACAACGGCCTTACGGCATTCTTTCAAGGTCATACCGTCGAATTCCTTACCGGCGGCGGCATTCATCGTACCGTCGAGGTTCATAATCATAATCGATTCCAGATTATGGCGCTCACCCATTTCAAAGTCATTCGGGTCGTGAGCCGGCGTAATTTTGACGGCACCCGTACCGAATTCAATATCTACATAGTCATCGGCAATAACTTCTACTTCTCTGTTTACGAGAGGAACGAGAACCTTCTTGCCGATATACTTCTTCATTCGTTCATCTTCGGGATTTACGGCAACGGCCGTATCGCCCATAATCGTTTCGGGACGAGTAGTAGCAATCATAATGTAGTCGTCTTCACCGATAACGGGATACTTGACGTACCACAAATGGCCTGCTTCATCCTTGTGGTCTACTTCAATATCGCTCAAAGCCGTATGGCAGTGGGGGCACCAGTTCGTAATACGATGACCCTGGTAAATAAGACCCTTTTCATACAGAGCCACGAATACTTCACGAACGGCACGGGCACAAATATCGTCCATGGTAAAACGTTTCCGCGACCAGTCACAAGATGAACCGAGTCGACGAACCTGTTGTTCAATGCGATTGCCGTACTTTTCCTTCCACGCCCAAACCCGCTTTAAAAACTCTTCACGACCGATATCGTAACGAGTCTTTCCTTCTTCTTTTGCCAGCTGTTCTTCAACCTTAACCTGTGTTGCAATCCCCGCATGGTCCGTACCGGGAATCCAGACTACGTTGTACCCCGACATGCGCTTAAAGCGAATGAGAATATCCTGCAACGTATTATCCAGTGCATGACCCATGTGCAACTGCCCCGTAACATTCGGAGGAGGCATAACAATACTGTACGGCTCACGAGACGAATCGGGATCTTGATGAAAGTACCCTTCTTTCTCCCAAAAATCGTACCATTTCGCTTCAATTTCTCCGGGATTATATCCTTCGAGTTTTTCCTTGTCCCACTTCATATGTACTCCTCCTTTTATACAAAAAACGCTCTTTCGTCTCAAGTAAAGACTTGGGACGAAAGAGCGTATCTTCCGCGGTACCACCCGATTTGTCGCCTAGACGACCTCTCATTGACAGATAACGGCTGCATCCGGGCAGACCTTTCCTTCTGCCGGCTCACGGGTGACTCGCCCGCTTCTTTATGAACGCCCTCTCACCGCTTGGGCATCTCTCTGACACAAAGAACATCGGACTTCTTCCGGTCATCGCATTTATCGGGAATTATCGTATCAAGTTTACCTATTTCTGTCAAGACCTAAAAATTGAAATTTTTTTCTCTTATATGTTTCTAATTTTCGTTAAAATAAATCTTGTTTGTAAATTTTATTTATCTCCTTTTTTAAAGAGAGTCATCATCTCCATGGTCAGACTTACCGTTTCCTCGTCGTCCGGCAAGTCTTCGCGCTGCACCCAAAGAGCCGTTGCCAGTTCCGTCTTATCCACAATCAGCTCGTCCGTTCCGTCAAGATCGCAAAAGAAGCCGAAAAGGAGAGAGTCGGAAAAGCCCCAGGGCTGGCTTTTATAAAACTCCGGGTTTTTGACGGTGATACCCGTTTCTTCCTTTACTTCTCGTAAAACCGTCTCTTCAATCGTTTCTCCCGTTTCGGCAAATCCGGCAATTAAGGCATAGTTCTTATAAGGTCTGCCGGCATACTGAGTGACCAAAAGACGTTCCCCGTCACGTACAGCGACGATAACTGCCGGATTGATTCGAGGATAGACGGTATTTTCACATGAAGGACAAACTAAGGCCCGTTCCGACTTACTTTCTTCCATGGCGGTACGACAACGTCCGCAATAACAGTTGAGATCATACCATCTGGTAAGAGACGCCGCCGTCACGACGGCAAAGGCCAGTTTTCTCGGCCGTGCCGTACGCATGGTCCGTAAAGACTCAAAGGAAAAACCGACAGGCAGCTTTATATCCCCGCCCGTCGGCATAAAAAATGCATCTTCGTCAATAGAAAATAAATACCTGTACTGACATGACTCGAAATCCTTTACACGCGGCAATAAGAGAGTACCGTCGTGTCCAATCTTGCAAACCGCTTCTTGCCCTTTACATAAAAGAACATAGTTATGCCCTTCAGGCGCCACGGGTGTGTACGAATTATCATATACGCAAGGTTTTATATCATGAATCATCTTTTATCCTCACGGACAATTTGAGCCCCGTCGTTACAAGCTTTCAATATGTGGTGTACAGATGCCAATCCGACACTTTTAAAAACGTCTTTCATAGCTTGAGCTATCTGTTCTTCCCCGTTTACGGCAAAAGCAATAAGAGTCGATCCCGAGCCGCTGACCGTAGCCCCCACAGCCCCGGCTTTTTCCGCAGCTGCCAAGGCTTCCGCTCCGCCGGGAATTAAGGGCAATCGATAAGGCATGTGCAGTTTATCCTGAAGACCCGTACGCAACAAATCATAACGCTTCCCGATAAAAGCCCCGACCAAAAAAGCGACATGGGCTACATTAAAGACAGCGGCATGATAATCAATAGTCTGTGGCAGGACGGCGCGAGCATCGGCTGTTCTTACTTCCTTATCGGGACTTACGGTAATAAACGACAACCCCTCATCCAAGGCAAACGTCTGAACCGATACCTTCTTTTTTTCATCCGTAACGGACATGCACAGTCCGCCTAAAGAGCAGGAGCCGCATTGTCGGGATGCCCTTCCATAAGAGTGGCTTCATGAAGTATTTGATTCTCATCCATACCTCGCCCGGTCAATTCATTGCCTAAGAGAAGTCCGCCCACTACAGCTGCGGAGCTGCTCCCTAAACCGCGTGCTAAGGGAATGCGATTAAAGAGCGTAATCACTCCGTTTTCCGGCAAGGCCTTACCGTTGACAAGCGCTGCCCGTAACATAGCTTGACCCACAAGGTTTCTTTCAAAATCAGTCGTAATTTTCCCTTGTCCCAGTCCTTCTACGACAAGGCTCAATCCTCCTTCGTCCGTTTTACGAAAGGAGACTTCGTTATACAAGGAAAGAGCCAACCCCAAGGCGTCAAAACCGGATCCGATATTAGCCGACGTAGCCGGAACTTTTACTGTAATGTCTTGGCTCATATTACACCTCAATGACACGAATGGCGTTGCAAATGCGATGAATACAGGTCAGTTGCTCTATTTCGTTCAAAGCCAACCGCACGGTTTTACAAGGTGTACTGTCTACTAAGATTACGATTTCAGCCGCTTCCTTAGTTTCATCCTTTTGAATAAGTGACCGAATACTGATGCCGTGCTTTGCAAAAACACCGGACATGTTGGCCAATACACCCGGAGCGTTAGCGGCAATTAAGCGAATATAATAAGGTGCCTTGTTTTCAGCTGCATCCTTCACCGCCGTTTCATGCCACAAATAAGGGCGTTTCCCCGTCATTTCCGTATTAATATGTTGAATAACATTCATAATATCGCTGACAACGGCACTGGCCGTAGGCAGAGATCCGGCTCCCTGTCCGTAAAGCATGACATCACCTACACAATTACCGCGCACATATACGGCATTATAGGCTCCGCCTACATTGGCCAAAGGATGGTCTTTAGGAACAAAAGCGGGATGAACTGCCAAGGATATCCCGTCCGTATTCTTCTCCGCTACGGCGAGAAGCTTAATGGCATACCCCATAGCGGTAGCATGGGCAATGTCTTCTTTCGTAACGCCTTCAATGCCTTCAATGGATACATCCTTAACGTTGACGTATGCATGAAAACCCAGTTTAGCCAAGATGGCGATTTTTCTGGCCGCATCAAAACCGCCTACGTCGCTGGTCGGATCTGCCTCGGCATAACCTTTTTCCTGCGCTTCTTTTAAGGCCTCTTCATAAGTCAGTCCCCGGTCGGTCATATTGGTCAGAATATAATTTGTCGTACCGTTCATAATGCCGATAATTTCTTCAATCTGGTTGGCATTTAACGAAGAGTACATGGGCCGAATAATAGGAATCCCGCCGGCTACACTGGCTTCAAACTGAAAATCCGCCCCGTTCTCCTGAGCCAGTTTCAGTAAACCGATACCGCAATCGGCGATGACATCCTTATTAGCACTGACAACACTCTTACCGCGCCTAAAGCACTCTTCGATACAAGCCTTGGCAAAATCGGCACTGCCCATAACTTCAACGACAATTTCCACCTCGTCGTCTTCGATAATATCTTTAAAATTATCCGTCAAATGAAGGTTTTCATCCAACCCGACATTCTTATATTTTTCTATATCTCTTACGAGAACATGCTTTATATGAATGTGAGTATCCGTCTGCTCCGCAATAAGATGGCCGTTCATTTGCAGTAAATCGACGACGCCCTTGCCGACAGTTCCGCAACCGAGTAATGCAATCGATACGTTTTTCAATATAACATCCTCCTTATACTTGCCCGATTATGCGTACACTTTGTACACCCGATAAAGCACCCAACCGTTCCACAAGAGTTTCCACCGTAATTTCCATTTCTTTCGTTTCAATGGAAATACTGACATCTGCCGACCCTTGCAAAGGAATGCCCTGATTAATGGTCAAAATACTGCCGTTACTGTCGGCTACGGTATTCAATACTTGTGACAACTTTCCGGGACGGTCGGACAAAATAATGGACAAGGTAACGAGTTTACCCTGAGTAACATCATAAAAAGGTAAAACGAAATCTTTATACTTATAATATGCACTACGGCTTAAATCCATCATGCGTACGGCATCATGAATAGTTCGTACCTCTCCGCGTTTAAGAATTTCTTTAGACCCTTATCGTCTTTTTTATGGCTTCCGGAAGAATATCTTCCCGAACAAGATAAAATTTAAAGTCCTTATCTTTCTTATTCACGTTCAGCCTCCTGTACGAAATATTCATACGTTGATGCCAATCCGGATATAATCTTTTCCTTCGGGCGCCATTTTAAAATTTCCTTGGCCTTATGATTATCCAAGGCGGAGCGAACGATATCTCCGGTCCGCTCATCCTCGTAATGTACGTCCTTGCGTATACCGCTTAAGTGGAAGAGTATCTCTTTCAAGGCGTTTACCGTCGTTTCAATGGTCGTGCTGATATTATAAATGCCGGGCTTTACCTCGTCTTGCAAGGCCGCTACATTGGCAGCCGCCACGTCTTTGACATAAACAAAATCCCGCGTCTGTTCCCCGTCACCGTAAATAGTTAAATCTTCACCATGCGTCAATGCATGTGCAAAGACGAAGACGACACCGCCTTCACCGTGAACTCCCTGACGTTCACCGTAAACGTTGGCATAACGCAAAACAACATAAGGCAACCCGAATACTTTATAGTACATTTCCAAATATCGTTCCGATATGACCTTAGACAATCCGTAAAAAGAGGTAGGAGCCAACGGTTCGTCTTCTTTTAAGGGAAGATTGTCATTGTCTCCGTATACGGCTGCAGATGATGAGAAAACTACTTTTTTCACTCCCGTCTTACGAGCACCCTCCAAGACGGATAAAAGACCCATTACATTTTCATCACTGTCTTCATAAGGATGTTCCTGTGAATAAGGAACCTGAGTTTGTGCCGCTTCATGAAAGACGGCATCGAACTTTTCCTCTTCGCATACCTGCAAAAGGCGATCTCTGTCCCGTATATCAAAGCACAACAATCGCGCCTTATCATTCACATTCTCCTTAACACCCGTACTGAGATTGTCTATGACCACGACTTCATCACCACGGTCTACCAACATATCGACAATATGTGAACCGATAAATCCGGCTCCGCCGGTTACCAAAATTTTCACACTGAATCCCCCCAATGGCGTCTATAGCAAATCGCCGTAATTAATGAGTTCTATCTTCTTAGACGCAATAATTTCCCGTGTCCTTACACTAACCAAAGCCTGTAGTTCTTCCTGCCAATGATAGCCCCATGCGAAGGTATGCCCCAGTAAATCATCGCTCTTGCCGGGGTGCATCATAATCTCATGTATCCCGAAGGGCAATCGTCGCAATATATATTTGCAAATTGACCTCCGTCATATTGCCGCCGTCAACCATTCCCCAAAAGTAATCGGTAAGAGAAAAGCCGAGCCGCTCGGCTTCACGTGCAGCTCGCCCGGCTAATACGGTCAAACCGTCCCGACCGAAAACACGAGCGGGAGATGCCGTCAACATCTTAAAGGTCGAAGCTTCCCGCGGTATACGAACGCGATGAATTCCGTATTTCTTCATTAATGCCACCGTTATTTTCCACACAGGCGGTAAGACATGTAAATGCTGGTGGCTGTCTATATGCGTAACGCGTATACCTGAGTCTAAAATTTTCTCTATTTGAGCCGATAATTCCGCATACACTTGAGAAAAATCGATTTTCCCCGTATAAACCCGCTTAATAAAGGTCATATAATTATCCGGCAACAACCCGTCCGACTCAACCAGAGACGGCACTTCTCGAGGTGATAATACGGTAGGCAGACTCCCTACCAAACATAAATGAATGCCTATACCCAAGCGGTTACATTCCTTTGACATACGCACGGCATCATCAAAAGCGGGGCCCTGTGCCAAAGGCTTGTACTGGTCAGAACCCCTTGACCGTAAGCACTGTATATACCTTCATTCACAGCTTCATGAATACCGAAATCATCGGCATTAATAATTAATCTGTTCACCCTTATCACCGCAAAGAATCAAAAGTCTTAAAATTTAATTTACCTACTTTGTATAATTCTTTATTCCCGTAAGTCCCGCAAAAAGCGGTAAGTGCCGTTTCTATACCGGCAAAAGCTCCCTTAGGGAAGGACATATGAAAACGGTCTTCCAATTCATTCATACTTTCTATGAAGGCGGCTCGTGCTAAAACGGATGCGGCGGCTACAGCCGTATCCCGTTCACCTTTGGTCACTTGTATGATTGTCTTTCCCGCGGCTACAGAGCCCAGAGCCGTTAACACATATTCATCCTTACCGAACTTATCGACTATTATACACGGACATTTGTACTTTAACAATAGGCATTTAATGTTCTTTCCGTGTAAATTTCCTAAAAGATGATTAAGATTTTTTCCTCTTTCTTCCATCTTGTTGTATTCATAATTATACGATTCAGGCATCAATACGGTTACACACGCCCTGTCGCCTAATAAGTCTTTTAAAGGACCCGCCAATTCGAGTATGCGTTTATCCGTCAACGCTTTGCTATCGGTGACACCCCATGAACGAAGTGTTGCCGCTTCCGCCCTAGTTACTAAGCAGGCTGCTGTCACTAAAGGTCCGAAGACGTCGCCTTTGCCCGATTCATCAGCACCGATCCAGCAAGGCGTCCCGTCGGGACATAAATCTTGTCCCTTCATAATAGCCGGCTTTTCTTTCTTCAAAATTTTTTTATCGGGCGTAATACGGTTTTCAGAGCACAGTATCTCCACTCTTTTCTTCAAATCGCCGGCCTTCCCTTGAACGACAAAAGAAATCCCCTTTCCCGTTATATATGGCTATGTGTATGCATTCATTTCCCGAGCTTACAGTCAACTTCCAACCGTAATTGATAGCGTTTCCTGCAGTAACCTCAAACCCTTCAGCTTGTAAACGCTCGCGTGTACTTGCAATAACTTGAGCTAAAACACTGTCCATACGCATCCTCTTTCCGTGACCTATGTTTTGTCCGCAAACCCGGCCTCTTCCCAAGCTTTATAAAGGACTACGGCAACGGACGTAGCTAAATTCAACGATTCCGTATGACTCTTCATGGGTATGGTCAACGCCTGCCGGCAAGCCTCCGCGCACGCTTGAGACAGACCGTTTCCCTCATTTCCGAAGGCGATGACAGTCGGTTGTCGCCAATCAACCTGAGTATACAGCTTATTCGCACCGAGCAAGGTTCCCGTCAAAATACGTTTTTTCTCGTCGCAAAAAGAACTTATCCGTTCAAGTGAAACATTCTGTACGACAGGAACCTTAAAAATAGCACCCATAGCGGAACGGACCGTCTTCCCGTTATATAAGTCCACGCAATCGGGACTTAAAAAAACAGCTCCTACATTGGCAGCAGCCGCCGTTCGCAAGATGGTTCCCAAATTTCCCGGGTCCTGTATGGCTTCTAAATATAGAATAGGTCGTTCATTTGCCACTTCCGGCAAGTTTTCGAAAGTATATTCAAAGAAAGGTAAAATCGCCGTAATCCCCTGAGACGAGTGCGTTTCTTTCACCTTCTCATATACCCGGTCGGGCAACAAATACCACTCCCAGCCGACTTTCTCCGACTCGGCTTGAAGATTCTGAAGCTCCGGCCGCTCAACGACCTCGGCCGCTACCAAACAGATACCGTCCGTAATACCCGTATGTACCGCATCTTCTACAATGCGAAATCCTTCGGCAATAAGGCGCCGTTCTTCATATCTGTATTTTTTTTGCTGCAACCGTACAGCCAGCTTTACCAGACGATTGTCACGCGACGTAATTTCTTTCATCTTTTCTCCTGCCCTATAGTCAGTAAGGGGATGTGACAAAACGGATCGCCGCTTTGCTACATCCCCTATAATTAACGAGCTCTTATTTATTCGATTCTTGACGATTGGACTGAACCAGGCCTTCGCGATTTTGACGAACGCTTGCCAACGTTTTTTCCAACGTGGATTCAACGTACTGCAAAACTTGTCCGGCATAGGTTACAGAACTGTTTCGCAAATCTTCGGAAGAATGATTGGCATTTTGAATAATTTGGTTGGCATGTTCTTGTGACTGACGCACAATTTCGCTTTCTTCAGTCAATTTGGCAATATAATCCTTAGCCTGTGCTACCATGCTGTCTGCATGACGCTGTGCATCGGCAATGATTTTATCCCGTTCAGCCAAGACTTTACGTGCCTGTTCTACTTCATCAGGCATTGCCCCTTTCAATTCGTCCACAATAGCCAATAACTCTTCTTCATCGACGACCTTTTTATTTGTAAAAGGCATCTTGGATGCATTCACTACAATACTTTCCAAATCTTCCAATAATTTTTCCGAGTTCATCTGATTCCACACCCCTATATCTGATATTTATCCTTGAACTTTTCTTTCAGGCGCTTAGCCGTGAAATCCGGGACGAGACCGTCCAGTTTGCCGCCGAAACAGGCGAGCTCCCGTATGCCCGAAGAGCTGAGATACGAATAGTTCGTATTCGACATAATAAATACGGTTTCCAAAGTCGGTTCCAACTGCTTCATTAACAGAGCGCGCTGAAACTCGTATTCAAAATCCGTAACGGCCCGTAAACCGCGAATAATAACGGTAGCCCCTCGTTCAACGGCATATTCGTTCAAGAGGCCTTGGAAACTGACGACTTCAACATTGGGAATATGCCCTACGGCTTGCCGTAACAACTCTTCCCGTTCTTCCATAGAAAAAAGCGGGTGTTTACCGGGATTTGCAAAAATCGCGATAATAAGCTTATCTACTAACTTGGCACTGCGTTCAAAAACATCAACATGGCCGTTTGTCACAGGGTCGAAACTGCCCGGACAGATACCGATACGCAAAATTATTCCCCATTTCTACGTTTGACGATAAAAGAGATACGCGTTTCCTTCCCGTATTTCTTCTCCCGTACAACCGTGTATGACTCGCTCGGCATAATATCTTCACGAGCGGAGTGCTCCATAATAAGCAGGCCCGTGTCGGACAAGAGCCCGTAATTCATAACCGTTGAAATCGTCTCATTGACAAAGTCTTTATCATACGGCGGATCTGCAAAGATATAATCAAACGTTTGCCCTTCCAGATGTTGTAAGGCATTTTTATGATTCAAAGGCAATACCTTGCAACGCTCGGAGACTTTACATAATTCGGCATTTTTCTTAATGAGAGAAGCCGTGCGAACGTCGATAAAAACGCCTTCCGACGCACCGCGACTCATGGCTTCCAACCCCAAGGCACCGGTGCCGGCAAAAATATCCAACACGCGCTTTTCATAGAAAGATGAAGTTGCCAAAATATTAAAAAGACTCTCCCGCGTCCGATCCAATGTCGGTCGCGTCGCCATACCCTGCGGCGATTTCAGAATACGTCCCCGTGCACTGCCGGAGATAATCCTCACCATGACCACCTGCTTGTACATAATCAATTATACACGATTTTTTTCGTATATCAACCGAATTTAACCGATTGCTCGACCTTCCGAAAACTTACTTTTTCTCAATCCGTTCAACCTTCAATTCCTTGCCTTGTGACAACCGAATGAGATTATCCTTATGCCTTACAATGACAATAAGTGCCGCTACGGTCCCGAAAATAAAAACGGGCCAAGGTTCCTTGAAATACCACATCGTCAAGGGTACAAGCAAGGCCGCCGCTACCGAACCGAGAGACACCAGTCGAGTCAAGCCGACGATAACGCACCAGACGAAAAAAACAATGGCCGTCTCAACAGGAGCCAGATACAAAATAATACCCAGGCCCGTAGCCACGCCTTTACCGCCTTTAAAGTGTAAAAATACAGATGCCGAATGTCCGATAAGAGCCAATAATCCGCCCATAATCATACAGTACACGGTAAGTGCGGGATCATAAATATTTCCGGCCGTTTGACCGAGATATACGCCCAGAACCCCCTTACCTACATCAGCTATGAGTACACATAACCCGGCGGGAGCTCCCAAGACACGATACGCATTGGTAGCTCCTATATTCTTACTGCCGTAGTCTCGTAAATCCGTATTGAAAAATACCCGCCCTACAATGAGTCCGCTGGGAACGGAACCGATGACATAGGCAACTAAAAGCAGTAAAAAGGGATACACTATTCATCCTCTCCTTTTTTGCCGCGCGTAATAATCCTCACAGGCGTACCTTCAAAACCGAAGGTTTCGCGCAATCGGTTTTCTATATACCGTTTGTACGAAAAAGTGGAGCAAAAGCCGGATCGTTGACAAACAGAACAAAGGTCGGCGGCGCTACGGAGGCTTGAGTCAAATAATAAATTTTCAACGGTCGGCCACCCTTGGTAGGCGGCGGGTTGGTAAGTTGAGCATCGGCCATGAGCTCGTTTAAGATACTCGTCGATACACGCATGTGCTGCTGTTCCGAAACGTATTTAACCAAATCGGCCAGTCGATCCACACGTTGGTGCGTAAGAGCCGAGGCATAGAGAACGGGAGCATATTGCAAAAAGGCCAACTCGCGGCGTATATCTTCCGTATAGCGCAAGGATGTCTTACTGTCCTTGGTTACCAGGTCCCACTTATTGACAATAATAATACAGCCCTTACCTGACTCATGAATATAGCCGGCAATCTTCTTATCCTGTTCCGTTACGCCTTCTACACCGTCCAAGACAAGAACGGCCACGTCGGAACGGTCAATAGCCCGCAAGGCGCGAACAACACTGTATCGTTCTACAGGTAAGTCGATTTTTCCCTTACGCCGCATCCCTGCCGTATCGATTAAAACGAATTCCGTACCGTCATGTTTCCAGTGTGTATCAATGGAATCTCGAGTCGTTCCGGCCATATCGCTGACAATGACTCGTTCTTTTCCGAGAAGGGCGTTGGTCAATGACGATTTACCTACATTGGGACGACCTACGAGGGCAATATGGACGACACTTTCGTCGTCTTCCTGCACGGGAACCTCTTTAATATGACTGAGCACCTCATCCAGCAAATCACCGAGATTCATAAGGTTAACAGCCGAAACACCGATAGGGTCACCCAGCCGAGCCCGTAAAATTCGTAAATATTAACTTCCTGTTCTACACTGTCAATTTTATTGACAACAAGAATGACCGGTTTTCCCGACGCTCTCAACATAGCCGCAATTTCCTGGTCCTGCGGCTGGATACCGGTCTTACCGTCAACAACATATAAGATGACATCCGCCTCGTGAATAGCCAGTTCGGCCTGATAACGCATGGACGTAAAAATATTGTTGTCCGAGTCGACAAATTCGATGCCGCCCGTATCAATGAGTGTAAATTCCCTACCGAGCCATTCCGCATCGAAATAAATACGATCGCGAGTTACTCCGGGTAAGTCTTCTACAATAGAAATACGTTTTTTGACAATGGCGTTAAAAAGCGTCGATTTTCCTACGTTAGGCCGTCCGACGACGGCTACCAAAGGTTTATACATATGCTTATCCTCTATTCATCATATTGTGCAGGCCAATGATAGAGTAACTCCTTTAACTGAGGAGCAAACTCACTGACCTCGACAGGCACGCCGACAGATGCCGAAAATTCTTTTAACGTGATGTCGTCCAAGAAAATATCTTCGCCCTTACGCAATGCCGTTCCGGGCACAATCAGACCGTCATACGTTCCGTCCAATTCCTTAAAAGCCCGTTCCATATCTTGAGCCGTCAGTAAGCCGGCCACATTAATTTGCGTGCCGAAATAATGATTTTCTACGGCAATCACATGAACGGTCAGATTCTCTACCGATACTTCGGCAATCAGCTCTTTTAAGAAATCATATGCCAAGGTCCCCGTAAAAAGAGCCAGCTTCAAAGGCTTATCATATGACTTTCGAACTTCACCCTTCCAACCGTGCCACTCCTGTTCAAAAAAGCGGAGCATGCCCTACGCCGTCTTCTATCTGCCCGTATCCGTCATAATATTCATTGTCCGGCACGGGAACCGAAGCTTTCAAAAAGAATTCGTCAGCCAAATATACAAAACTGCCGCGACCGTCTTTGCGTCCCTGATCTATAAACGGGCGAGATCGCTTAATAATATCGGCGGCAATTTCAGGCGTAACAGGCTGTAATTCTTCACAGTCCATACGAAACTTCGTAGTTCCCAACGGCACGACGGCTACGCCGAGAATATTCGATCCCAATCCGGACAGATCCGTCAAAGTCTTCGTGAACTCGTCGCCGTCATTATACCCCGGAACGAGGACGATTTGGCAATACAAGTCTATATCATTATCCGTCAAACGACGCAGTCTTTCAAGAATATCGCCCGTCTTTTCTTGGCGCATCATCTTTTTGCGCAACTCTCCGTTCGTCGTATGGACGGATACGTGTAAAGGCGATAAATGGAATTGTACAATACGTCGCAAGTCATCTTCCGTCATATTGGACAAGGTGATAAAACTGCCCGTCAAAAAGGACATGCGATAGTCGTCGTCCTTCACGTATAAGGACGGTCTCATTCCTTTGGGCATTTGCGCAATAAAACAAAATATACAATTATTATGGCACTGACGAATATGGTCGAATACGGCCGACTCCATCGTAATGCCGATGTCTTCCCCAAATCTCTTTTGGAAATAACACTCTTTCAGCGTGTCGCCTTCTTTTACGACAAGACGCACTTCTTCATCGGCAAGAGCAAAGTTGAGATCAATCAGATCCTCCACCTTTTGTCCGTTAACGGAAACAATTGTATCGCCTACGTGCAACCCCTGACGTTGTGCCTTACTGCCTTCTTCAATAGCGGCAATGACGGCCTTTGTCTCTTGCTTTTCCATACAATCCCCCAGATACGAAAGAGGGTAATCGTACAGCCGATTACCCTCCAGCTTCGTTATTAGTTTTCTTCTACAGCATCTCCGATAGTGCCGTTTTCAGTTTCCTGATGGTTTTCCAGATAGTCGTTAATTTCACGAGCCGTTTCATCTTCTTCGATGGCAACAACGCTCAAGGAAATTTTCTTCTTATCCGTATCGATACCGATAATCTTTACATCCAGCACATCGCCGACTGCAATCAAATCTTTAACAACGGCTCCGCGTTTATCCGTCAGTTCCGAAACATGGAGAAGGCCTTGCAATTCCGGGTCAATGGCAAGAATAGCACCGAAGGGTAACAACTTCTTAACTTCCCCTTTAACCACATCGCCCACTTCGAATTTTTCAACAGCCGCAATCCAGGGGTTCTTCTGCAAAGCTTTCATAGAAAGAGAAATACGGTTGCGTTCTTCGTCGAATTTCTGAACGAGAACTTCCACTTTTTCGCCTACTTCCAACACATCTTCTACGGCATTAATACGTTTCCACGAAATATCGGAAATGTGGAGTAACCCTTCTACACCGCCCAAGTCGATAAATGCACCGTAGGGCATAATTTTAACAACCGTACCTTCTACAACCGAACCTTCTTCAATGGTTTTCAATACTTCAGCGCGTTTCTTTTCTCTTTCTACTTCAAGAACGGCCTTACGGGAAAGGACGAGACGATTTTTGTGTTCATCCATATCGATAACCTTAACCGTAAAGGTTTCGCCTACGAGGTAGTCCAGGGACTTAACAAAACGAACATCACCTTGCGAAAGGGGAATAAAGCCGCGCAACGATTTGATAGCTACGACAAGACCGGCTTTGTTCGTTTCTTTACCTACGCATTCGACAAGTTCATCCGCTTCGAATGCGGCACGTACTTCTTTCCAATCTTCGACTTTCTTCATGCGTACGAGAGATACGACAATCGATCCTTCTTCTTTGATGTTGTTAGCAATTTCTACAGTCAGTTCTTGCCCGACTTGAACGAAATCGCTCGCCTTTTCGGGAGCCGGAACAGCCATTTCCTTCTTAGGCAAAACGGCTTCGGCTTTCGTACCGATGGAAACATAGGCCGCATCATCATTCACAGAAATAACCGTACCGGTTACCACGTCGCCCTTCTTAGGATTTTCTTCGTAGTCGTACTGATCCAATAACTCTTCACTCATTACCTCTGTGCCTTCAGCTTGCAAATCTTCCATCATCTTAACAACCTCCTGTATTATCCAATCCGGTGTTGAAGCACCGGCAGTAACGCCAATGTCGCTCATACCTCGAAAATCAGCCACATTCAATTCGGATGCCGTTTCGACATGATATGTAGGACACCCTTGTTCGGCACACACCTGTGCTAACCGGCCCGTATTGGCACTGTTTTTGCCGCCGATAACGATCATGGCATCCACTTTTTTCGCCAATTCGACAGCCGCCTCCTGCCGCTGCCGCGTAGCCGTGCAAATAGTCATGTACACATCCAAGTCATCCGTCTTCTCGGCCAATACAGACTCTATCTGTTTAAACCGCGACTGAGAAAACGTTGTCTGCACTACAACTCCCATATGCTCACAATAGGGAATTTCTTTCGCTTCTTCAACCTTATCTATAATAATAGCACGATTGCACCCCCATTGTGAAATGCTAATTACTTCAGGATGGTCCTTTTCACCTACTATTATCAATGCTTTTTATCATTTATGACTTTTCGGGCATCTTGTTGTGCTTTTTTTACATGGGGGCATGTTGCGTCCACTACATCGAGATGCTTGGCTTCCGCTTCTTCATAGACGTGAGGTCCGACACCGTGTGACCTGATGAGGACTTTCGAACCGTCTGCCACATCTTGTAAACTGTCCACCGGAGAAACACCTCTTGCGCTTAGAGAATTCACCAATTGCGGATTATGTATTATTGGCCCCAGGGTATGTGTTCCTTTTTCAGCTGTCGATGCCAATTCTACGGCTCGTCTGACGCCGTAGCAAAAGCCGCAAGCTTCGGCTATATGCACTCTCATCGGCTTTCGCCTCCGTATTCGTCCAAAAGAGCGGCTACGGAATTACGTACGGCTTCAGTCAATGCCGCTACGTCATCCTTATTCGATGCATCTCCTTCAGGCATTATGAGTTCTCCGAATGCCACACACACGGGGCCGCTTTTTTTCGGCAAGGTACGAGAATTGGTAATGGCTGCCGGTAAGATAGGTGCCTTGGCTCGCAAAGCCATGGCCGCCACCCCTTCGTGAAAACGTCCGAGTTTTCCCGAGTTTTGAGTCGTTCCTTCAGGATAAATACCGAGCACATGCCCGTCCCGAAGCACACGCATAGCCTCGATAATAGCCTTTCGATCCAAATGACCGCGACGTACGGGAAATGTATGGACATATCTCAGAAAGCGTCCCATAAGAGGATTTTTAAACAATTCTTCCTTGGCCATAAAATGAATAAGTCTTGTACTCATGGCGGTTCCCAGCAAGGGCGGGTCAAAATAACTCGCATGGTTAGCCGCTACAATAAAAGCCCCTTCTTTAGGAATATGTTCACGGCCGTATACCTTCATGCGAAACAAGCCGTATGTAATAATATTAAAAATATGTCGTATTACGGAGTACCAGAAAGCTTTCATATTTCCCTTTCCTTTATGAGTTTATATAAAAGATCGGCCGTTTCTTCGGCCGTCAACCGGCTGTTGTCCACATGTACCGCATCATCGGCTTCGCGCAGGGGTGAAACACGGCGTTCACTATCGGCCTTGTCACGTGCCGCAATATCGGCCTTGACCTTTTCAAGCGATACATTTTCACCTTTTTCCGCCAACTGAGCACAACGTCTTGCCGCACGAGCTTCAACGGAAGCCGTTAAAAAAACCTTAAGCTCCGCCTTCGGCAAAACGACGGTTCCGATATCCCGTCCGTCTAAAATGACACCGCCGCGGGCGGCAATCTGCCGCTGTAAATCCACCAGCTTTTCCCCTTACAGCCGGCAAGGCCGCTACCGCCGATACATGTCCGGTCACTTCGGCACTGCGAATAGGCGCCGTTACATCCGTACCGTTTACAAATACCCGATCCGTTTCGCCCGGCTCCATATGTATCTCTGCCGTATTGATAAGGCTCTTTAAAGCTTTTTCATCCGCCAAATCGACGTTGGCCTGTAAAGACGGCCCATGTCAAAGCTCTGTACATAGCACCCGTATCCAAATATAAGTATCCCGCCCGCTTGGCTACTGCTTTGGCAACACTGCTCTTACCCGCCCCTGCCGGACCGTCTATGGCGACACTGATTTTTTTCATTTCCTATTCACTCCCTCCGGCCGCTTCTACGCCGGCTGCATAACCGGTAGAAAAAGCGGCCTGCAGATTATATCCGCCCGTATAAGCATCGATATCCGTAACTTCTCCGGCAAAATATATATTGGGAACCATCTTGGATTCCATCGTCTTAGGATTGATTTCCCTGACCGACACACCGCCGGCCGTCACGATAGCTTCCGCCAAGGGTCGTACCCCCGTAACGGTAAGTTGCAAATTTTGCAAAGCCTGAACAATCCGTAAGCGAGCCGCTGCCGACAGGGTGTGAACCGGTGCATCCGCCGCCACTTCCGCCTGGCGCAAAACAGCGGGAATCAGCCGTTTCGGCAATAAATCCTTCATGGCGTTTTCCGCCTGTTTACGGTCGTACAACTCAAAATCTCTCTCCAACCGCTTATACAACTTTTCTTCCGATAAAGCCGGCTTTAAATTAATAACGACTTCCATTGGATAAACGGCTTTTTTACTGTGAACGGCCGCCGTACTGAGCATTAAAACGGCGGGGCCGGATATACCGAAGTGCGTAAAGAGCATTTCTCCGAAACGGGATGCGATTTTCTTCTTCCCCTTCCACAGGGTAACATCTACATTTTTCAATGCCAGACCTGTCAGTTCATGTACCCATGTATCGGGCGAAACGAAGGGTATAAGCGAAGGTCTAGGTTCCTGAATCGTGTGTCCCAGACCGGCCGCAAAAGTATAACCGTCCCCGGTAGACCCCGTAACGGGATAAGACATACCGCCCGTAGCAATAATGAGTTTATCAAAAAAATACCGGCCTTTAGCGGTAGTGATACGGGGGCGACCGTCATGAACGGCTACGGCCGTAACACCTTCTTCTAAATGTAAGTGTACACCGAAGTCCTTCAATTTAAAATACAGGAGTTTGCGTACTTCTACGGCACTGTCCGATTGAGGAAATACGCGACCGCCCCGTTCCACCTTGGTTTCCAGGCCCCACGAATGCAGGCATTCCAGTAAATCTTCATTTGTAAAACGTTGGTAAACGCTGTACAAAAACTTACCGTTTCCCGGCGTAGAACCTATGAAGTCGGTAATAGGAGCCGCATTCGTCAAGTTACAGCGGCCCTTGCCCGTAATCCCCATTTTCTTTCCCACAATATTGTTTTTTTCAAACAATGATACGTCGGCACCCGCTTCGGCAGCTGCCAGAGCAGCCATAATCCCGGCTGCGCCGGCACCGATAATTCCTACGGAATTCATAAATAATCCCCCTTATTTATACTTATATAATCCGGCCACTTCTTCACGTGTCAGACGGCGGTAAGCACCGCGTTTGACCCCGCTGAGCGTAAGGAAAGCATATTGGGTGCGCCGCAAATTATGTACCTGGAAACCGAAGTATTCGAACATACGTCGAACCTGTCGATTCCGCCCTTCATGAATGGTAATTTCAACTTCCGTTATATTCGTCGCCCCGTCATACCCTACATAGACAACAACTGCCGGAGCCGTCATTCCGTCTTTCAAGGGTACTCCTTGTGCAAGCTTTTCCAATACGGCATCCGTAATCCGTCCTTTAATGCGTACATTGTATGTCTTGTCTACCAACTTACTGGGGTGCATCAGAATATTGGCCAAGGCGCCGTCATTGGTCATTATCAGTAACCCTTCCGTGTTCTGATCGAGTCTACCTACAGGGTAAATACGGTCTTTTACGTTCTTAAAATAGTCCATAACCGTATTTCTTTCTCTATCGTCTTTAACCGTTGTCAGAACCCCTTTGGGCTTATTAAAAAGATAATATTGCTTAGCCGGTTTTTCCAGTCGTTTCCCGTCTACGACAATAATATCCTTTTGCAAGTCCACCTTGACGCCCGGCGTTTTTACAATCACACCGTTTACGCGTACACGACCGGCTGCTATCATTTCTTCCGACGCTCTTCGCGAAGCGACCCCGCAATTACTCATTATCTTCTGTAAACGTTCTGTCATCATGTTCCTCCTCATCCGGCGGCAAGGCCCCGGACTCCGTAATCTCCCCTTCAGGTTCTACCTCTTTCGGCATGCGTTCCGCCAAATCATCGACAGAGTCGATACCCAAACATTCCAGAAAATAAGGAGACGTGCCGTATAAAATCGGCCGACCGGGACTGTCTTTTCTCCCTAAAGTCGACAATCAGATTCTGTTGTAACAAGGCGGAAATCAATCGTTCCGATGAAACCCCTCGTATCTTCTCTACATCCGCCCGCGTCACCGGCTGTTTAAAGGCGATAATAGCCAATACTTCCATAGCCATGGCCGACAGAGTATCAATTTTTTCCCTTTCCCAGTGCAGAACCTCATACAAGTCCTTGCGCGTCGCCAACTGATAACCGCCACCGACACGTAAGAGAACCAGGGCACCTGCGGTGGCCGCCAGTCTCTCTTCAAGAACTTCCGCTGCCGTCTCGATCCGGTCATTGGACCACCCCGTGTGCTTATTTAAAGCCGCAACACTCATAGGCCCACCGCTTAAAAAAAGGAGCCCCTCCAACAAAACGTCGTCATTAACGGATGTACTGTAAGGCAAGTGCGTTTCCTTCCTCTCCTGCCGAGACGGTACGACACCGACCGGTCTTTAACAATTCAAGTACGGCCAAAAACGTGATGACCAATTCCAACCGACTTTCACACCGGCTGAACACGGCAGTCACGGCCGCAGGGCCGCCTACTTCTTGCAAATAATCGACAACACGATTCATACATTCATCGACACTGTATATTTCTCTTTCAATTCGCACCGGCTTTGCTGCCGCTTCCTTATCCGCTACGGCCTTGCAAATCGTTTGAAAAGCACGAAAAAGAGCTTCTTTTTCAAGGGTTCCCGAAAATTTCGGTTCGTATGCAAAGGGCGTCCTTTTTCGACTGAGCATAAGGCTTCTTTCTTCCCACAACTTGGCCATAACGGAGGAAGCTTCCTTCATGCGCTTATACTCAAGAAGTTGTCGTACCAATACTTCTTCCGGATCGTCCTCTTCTTCCTCTGCTTCCGTCGCCTTGACCTTCGGTAAAAGGCGTCGCGATTTGATTTGCAACAACGTGGCGGCCATGAGAAAAAATTTGCTGCCGTAGTTAACATCAAAGAAATCAATTTGTGCTACATATTCATTAAACTGGTCGGCTATTTCCGCAACGGGAATATGATAAATATCGACTTTATTCTTTTCAATCAGATACAATAACAAATCTAAAGGACCTTCAAAGTCCGATACCTTATAGCGATATTCTTCCACAACAGTCTTCCTTGCTCATATGCTCAAACAACTTAAAAAGAGTGCAACAGAATGGAAATCTCATCCTGTTACACTCCTTCCGATGCAAAAAGATAGCCGGTCCGGAAATATCCGGACCGGCTGTCTTTCGCTTCCTTATTGGTGCCGGGGACCGGAATCGAACCGGTACGGATATTGCTATCCGACGGATTTTAAGTCCGTTGCGTCTGCCAGTTCCGCCACCTCGGCATGACAAACTTTAGAAGCTTATGGAGGCGGCACCCAGAATCGAACTGGGGATGAAGGTTTTGCAGACCTCTGCCTTACCGCTTGGCTATGCCGCCGTATATGGAGCGGAAAACGAGGCTCGAACTCGCGACCCCCACCTTGGCAAGGTGGTGCTCTACCACTGAGCTACTTCCGCATATGTGGTGCTCAGGGACGGAATTGAACCGCCGACACGGGGATTTTCAGTCCCCTGCTCTACCGACTGAGCTACCTGAGCAAAAATGGCGACCTCGATCGGATTTGAACCGACGATCTTCGCCGTGACAGGGCGACATGTTAACCGCTACACCACGAGGCCGTATATCGTTCGGAATCGGTAAACAGTCCGAACAAAAAGAATTATAGCATGAAGGCTTTTATTTGGCAATAGTTTTTGCCCATGAATCTTTCAACGAGTTTATCTCCCCTATTGTCTTTTATTATATACTATAAATCATTATTTTATAAATTAACTTGTCCCCTAAAATACCTTTATATTATCTGTTATACCTTTTCGATACCTGTTATAATAAACACATGTATTTTCTGAATGAATGGGCTGTAATCTTTCACCACGCCCAATCCGAATAAATCGACAAAGGGGCTTTTCTTATGAAAATTATCGATATCTTAAAAAATAAACGAGTAACATTGTCTTTTGAAGTATTTCCTCCCAAAACAGCCGATGCCGTCCCGACAGCCTTGGCGGCTGCCGAAGCTATTGCCGCATTGCATCCCGATTTTATGTCCGTTACCTACGGGGCCGGCGGCGGTACGTCCGATTTTACGGTACACATCGCTTCAGCCGTCAAAAAGACTTACGGTGTGGAAGTAATGCCGCATCTTACCTGCCTGTCCAGTACGAAGGAAAAGGTAACCGAAACCTTGCAAGACTATAAAGAAGCGGGCTTTGAAACGATTATGGCTTTGCGCGGTGACGTTCCCGCCGACGGTACTAAAAAAAACGACTTTGAACATGCTACGGATTTAATGAAGCAGATCAAAAGCTTCGACTCCTCTATGGCTCTGGGCGGTGCCTGCTATCCTGAAGGCCATCCCGAATCGCCTTCCTTGGCAGCCGATATTGAAAATATAAGAAGCAAAGTAGATGCGGGAGCGCAGTTCTTGTCTACACAAATGTTTTTTGACAATTCCCTTTTCTACTCCTACCTCAACAGACTCCATGCCGCCGGCATAGACGTACCCGTTTTGGCAGGTATTATGCCTATTACAAACAAACGCATTCTGACCCGATCTCTTGCTATGTCCGGTACCGCTGTCCCTGCTCGTTACATTGCCATGGTCGATGCCTACGGAGATTCTCCCGAAGCTATGAAACAGGCCGGCATTGCCTATGCTACGGAACAAATTCTGGACCTGTATGCTAACGGCGTCAGAAACGTTCATGTTTTTGCCATGAACAAACCGGACGTGGCCAAGGCTATTTCTGAAATATTCGCCCTGTTCTCGATTACTTGAATTCTAAATAAGGATTGAAGAATTTATGGTTACATTACGACGAAAAGAAATTTATCGCTACCTCGGCTTTCGTAATACACAACCCCCTGAAGATATAGTGCAACGGGTGGAAACCTGTGTGGAGGAAATGGAACGAGCCGCGGTTTTTCGCACTACACACAAACGCTTTCCCGTCACGATAACGGAACCGAATACGGTGGAAACGGCCGGTCTTACAATTTACTCCAAACATTTGTATAAGAACCTTAGCGGCTGCGACTATGTATACCTTTTTGCCGCTACAGTCGGCATCGGCATCGACCGCCTCATTAAGCGGGGTGAAGTGGGCGGCATGATTGATGCCCTCATCTACCAGGCTGCCGGTGCGGAAATGATAGAAGCTTACGTAGACGAGCTGAATACGAAGCTGAAAATTCAGGCTGCGGCGGAGGGCTACAAACTTCGTCCTCGCTTCTCGCCGGGCTACGGAGACCTGCCCATAGACTTGCAGCGCGACTTTTCACGCATTCTGCAACTTCCCAAGACCTGCGGCATAACCTTGACGGATACCCTTCTCATGGTGCCGTCCAAATCGGTTACAGCCTTTATAGGCTGTACGAAAGAAACACCTGTAAAGGACGAATCCGTATACTTAGCCGACATAGTTAATCCTTGGGAAGCTACGAGACCCGGAGCCGGCGTATCAACACAAGAAACTGAAAATACGAATGTCGAAAAATGCCGCTTTTGCACAAAAGGTGACTGTGAATTCCGACTTTAACATGAAATTAACCTGTTTAGGAGAATTATAAATGAGACAAGATTTAAGAAAACGCCTCGGCAAGGAACGTCTGTTCTTCGACGGCGGGACCGGTTCTCTCTTACAAGCCGCCGGCCTCAAACCCGGTGAATTGCCTGAAACGTGGAACTTAACCCGCGCCGATGTCATTATAGACTTACACAAACAATACTTGGATTCAGGCTGTCATATTTTTAACACGAATACCTTTGGCGCCAATCGCCTGAAATACCCGGATAATCTGGACGATATCGTTACGGCTTCTATCCGTCTGGCAAAGGAAGCTCGCCGCCTTGCTAATCGCGAAGATGATGCCTATGTAGCCCTTGACATCGGTCCTACGGGAAAAGCTTCTCGAACCGATGGGGATCTGCCTTTTGAAGAAGCTGTAGATATTTTTTTGCCGACTTGGTTAAAAATAGGCGTCCGTGAAGAAGCCGACCTCATCCTGATTGAAACGATGAATGACTCGTACGAAGCCAAGGCCGCCTTACTGGCTGCCAAAGAAAAACAGTGACCTGCCCGTCCTTTTTAACCTGCGTCTTTGATGAAGGCGGCAAGATGCTCACCGGCGGGACGCCCTGAATCGATGGTCGCCATGGCGGAAGGACTCGGGGTAGACGGCATCGGTACGAACTGTTCCCTAGGTCCTGCAGCTATGCTTTCTACCGTAAAAAGGTTTGTAGCCGCCGCTTCCGTCCCCGTCCTCGTCAATCCCAATGCGGGCTTACCCGAATCAATTGACGGTCAAACGGTTTATAACGTCGATGCTCATGAGTTTGCCAAAGAAATGAAAGACATTGTCGAAGCGGGTGCACACGCCGTCGGCGGTTGTTGCGGTACGACACCCGAATACATTCAAGCCCTTATCGCTGAAGTGGAGGATATTCCTTTCATACCGCCCGCTCCTAAGCATAAAACAGTCATTTCTTCTTTCTCACGCACAGCCCTCATCGGCGATGAGGCTCAACCTCTGATTATCGGTGAACGCATCAATCCGACAGGCAAAAAGCGCTTCAAACAGGCTCTGATTGATCACGACATCGACTATATTATCTCCCAAGGTTTGGAACAGGAAAAAGCGGGTGCCCATGCACTGGACGTCAACGTCGGTTCTCCTGAAGTAGACGAAGTGGAACTCATTCAGGAAGTGATAGGTAAACTCCAGTCCATTCTGCCCTTGCCCTTACAAATCGATACATCTAATGTAGAAGCCATGGAAAAGGCCCTGCGCATGTACAACGGTAAAGCTCTGATTAACTCCGTCAACGGCAAGGAAGAAACGATGGAAGCCGTCTTTCCGCTTGTCAAGAAATACGGCGGCGTCGTCATCGGCTTAGCCCTCGACGAAGCCGGCATTGCCGATACGGCAGACGGTCGCGTAGCCGTAGCCCGTAAAATCTATGAACGTGCCGCCGACTACGGTATTGCCAAAGAGAACGTCATTATTGACGGTCTCTGCATGACCGTCTCGGCAGACCCCGAATCGGCTCTTGTTACCTTGGAAACCATTCGTCGCATTCACGACGAATTGGGCGGAAACACCATCCTCGGGGTTTCCAATATTTCCTTCGGCTTACCGGCCCGTGAACTCATAAACTCTTACTTCTTTGCCATGGCCCTGCAAGCCGGTCTTTCATCGGCTATTATTAACCCGAATAACAAAGCTATGATGCAAGCTTATCGTACATACTGTGCTTTATCGGGCAAGGATACGAACTTTACAAACTTCATTACGGCTTATCAAAATTACGAAACACCGGACAAGCGGGTGCAAAAAGGCCGTGGATGACTATAAACGCAAAGTCTTAAGTGCCCTCGATTTGGACGGTGCCGATCTGTCTCACATAGGAAATGTAAAAAAAGAAACGGATACCCCTTCCGCTCCTGACGCAACGAAAGACAAAACCTACGGTAACAAGTTGATGGAAGCCGTAGAGCGCGGTATGGCCGGCCCTGCCGCCGAAGCAACGCACAACGCGCTTTTGACACGAAATGCCTTGGACATCATTAATGAAGACCTCGTTCCCGCCCTCGACAACGTAGGGCAAGGCTTTGAAAAAGGAACCCTCTTTCTGCCTCAGCTTTTAATGGCTGCCGAAGCGGCCAAGGCCGCCTTTGCCGTCGTAAAAGAAGCGTTAACGGATGCACCTCAAGAAACAAAGGGCAAGGTCATCTTGGCTACCGTTAAGGGCGATATTCACGACATTGGCAAGAATATTGTCAAAGTCCTTTTGGAAAACTACGGTTATCAGGCTGTAGATTTGGGACGTGACGTCGATCCTGAAACAATCGTCGAAACGGCGGTGAAAGAAGACATTCGCCTGGTCGGACTGTCGGCCCTCATGACGACGACAGTCGTCAACATGGAAGAAACCATCCGCCTCTTACGAGAAAAAAAGCCCGATTGCAAAGTCATTGTCGGCGGGGCCGTCATGACCAAGCAATATGCCGATTCCATCGGCGCCGACTGCTACGGAAAAGACGCCATGAGCACTGTTCGCTACGCCGACGAACTTTTGGAACAGGGATTGATGTAAGATCCGTAGAAACTTGAAATATTTCAAATATCTGTTAAACTGTTAAAAGATGAATCACCGTTCAGTCAAATCGGACACGGGGAATTGCACCCCATTTGCCGTACACTGAGCGGTGATTTTTGGCTTATAGGACAAAAAGTGTGTGTAAAAACCCTTATAACACTAGTAAATATCTAGTGTTATAAGGGTTTAATCTTTTTCTGAAGAAGTTTGAGGGTGGACAAAAAGTGTGGGTGAAAACTTCAATTAACCCTTGTAATTACTAAATAAAATGAGGTTATATCTTCCTATATATAAACAAATATGGAGGAAGAGTTTATGCGACAAATAAAATGTCCTGATTGTAATGAAAAATGTATTAAACATGGTGTTTTAAAATCTGGTTCTCAGCGTTGCTTTTGCAAACATTGTAAGGTGGCATTTACTGTTAAAATTAATAATTTAAGTAAAGAGTTAAACCTATTCTTGAATTGGTTATTCAGCACCGATATTCAAGCTGATATGCCTGGTAAAGGTCGTACATTCAGGCGTAAAACCGCTAAATTTTGGTCCATATGGCCATTGCCACCAAAGTGGAAGATGTACATGATGTGATCTTGATGGAATTTACTTAGCTAGGAATTTATGTGTGTTGATTTGTTGCAATGATACTCATGTTCTAGGATGGTATGTCTGCCGTTATGAGCATGCTAGAGCTTGGCAGTGTTTAATGGAACGGATTGCTGAACCTAAAGTCGTTGTGTCTGATGGTGCTAATGGTTTGCCTAAAGCATTACGTAAAGTTTGGCCTCATAGCAGTCACCAAAGATGCCTGTTTCACATTTTTTGTCAGGTTAGACGATATATGACAAGTATACCTAAAACGTTAGCTGGGAAGGACCTTTATAGTCTTGCCAAAGCTTTATTTAATGTGAAAACAATGGATCAAGCCTTTATATGGATTAATGAACTTTCAGCGTGGCGAATGACATATTCTGATTTTTTACGAGAAATGACGATTGATGAATTCGGAAACAAACGCTCTACACATGAGCGTTTGCTTAAAGCTGAATCATCATTATGGCACCTGATTAGGCAACAAACTTTATTTACATTTTTGGAATGTATTGATATTACAGTACTCACAACAAATAATCGTATTGAAGGTGGAGTAAATGCTCAACTAAGAAGTATGTTACGAGCTCATAGGGGCCTTTCACTTGAAAGAAGACTAAAAGCGGTCTATTGGTGGTGCTATATGCACTCACCAAGACCGCTTTCTATTTCAGATATATTAAATTGTATGCCTACAGATGAATCGATTGCTGCTATCTACAAACGGTTATCTAATTATTGCCAAATAGATCGTTCAATCTCTCAATGGGGTGATGCTCCTGTTTGGAATGAGCTACATATGTCTACAGATTTTCCAACTTATTGGGATTAGTCACACACACTTTTTGTCCTATAACTCCACATTTATCGTTCAATCTGCAGGCCCGGTAATCGCTGTATTGCCAATCGTAGCGAATGAAGCAGGTTCTGATTTGCCATTTGCCACAGGCCTCGTGACCATTAGCTCCGTATTGTTCGTATTCGTTATACCAATTATTATGGAAATATCAACACTCGTTGGAATAGGAACGTAAAGTAATATAAAAACGACTAGTCTTAACATGAATGTATGTCAGGACTAGTCGTTTTCTTATGCATTAAGCTTTTCAATAATCGTTACGATATCTTCTGCCTTTCGAGCAATGTGTTTGACGCCTAAATCTTTATGTAATTATTCATCTCTAAAGCCCCATGTAACACCGATACATAGTATCCCAGAGTTTTTGGCTGTCGCAACATCTACTTCAGAGTCGCCGATGTAGATGGATTCGTCTTGGGTTGAACCTAATTCTTTTAATGCTTGTAGCACCATGTCTGGTGCTGGTTTTCGTTGTAATCCAGGCCTTTCACCAATGGCTATCGGTAAACGATCACCAAAGTATTCCTTATTTAATGGGGTAATACCTTCTTGGATTTTATTAGAAACAATGGCGAGCTTATATCCTTTGGCACGTAATGTATCTAATACGTCAAGTATGCCAGGGTATGGTGCTGTATAATCTTGTAGATGTTTTTCATAGTATGCTTTGAATTCATCAAGATAGTTCGTAAATTCATCATCTGAAATAGATGTAGGTAATGATTGACGCATCAAATGAGCCACGCCGTTGCCAAGGGCTGCTTTCACCTCGGAAACAGATCGTTCAGGTAAATGATGTGCGTGTAATACATAATTTACCGCATTTCGTAAATCTGTTAATATGTCGAGCAATGTGCCGTCACAATCGAATACAATAGTTGTATATTTCATTGTAAACCTCAATTCAAAAAAATATAGGAATTAGTCTATAAAATCGTATTAATATTAGGAATACTATCCATCATAATTTATAGATTTAGTTTATAGTTATATCATTATTGACAGGAAATATACAATGGATGTATTGTTAAAATAGATAGTATTTGGTGAAATATGAAGTTTTGGGTATGTTGTTTTTAAAGGGGATGAAAAAGATGGTAAAGAAAATAGAGTGCCAGCCCAAAAGCTATAAAGCTCTGTTGACTGCTGTTTTGGTTACAACTACCTGTAGTTGTATATGGGGGAACGCTGTATACGGAGAGACTCCGGTTACTGATGCAAATGGCAATACCTATTTAGCTAGTGATAATACTAATATTACTGGTAAAAGTAATTCAGTTCCAAGTGGTAAAAATGCTACTATTGTGGGGGATAATAATACAATTACAAAGACATTCCCTAGAGACAATGGCTCTCTTGTAAATGCCGTTGGCAATGAAGATGTACGAATAGTGGGGTCTAATAATACAGTTCAAGGTAGCCGGAGACAACATGTGATTGGTGATAATAACCAAATCATCGCTCGTGATGCTGGGACGGTTACTGATTATGGACATCCATCTGGTCGTGAACCGAATGCATCAGATTTGACAATTGGTAGAGGGAATTTTATACGCGGTACTGACACATATCGAAATGAGTGGGATTCCTTAACTGTTGTCGGTAATAACAACAAAGCTGAGTACAGCACAGAATCTGCTGGTGGCCCTTCAGCAGGTATTGTCATTGGGGATAATCAAAATATTGATACTATAAGTGAGTCTGTTGTGATTGGTAGCATGTCGCCTGCGGAGCAAGCCCAAAAATCAGATCAAGATCCAAGCGATAAAAAATATACGGTTGGTAAGTATAGTACGATTATTGGATATCATACATCAAACACTTCAGGCGGTAGTGTAGTGGTAGGCAACCATTCAAAATCGGGGCAAATATTACAAACTATCACTGGTCATGGAACTACAATTGAAGGCGGGAATGATATAAGTAAATTATCGGGTTTGTACTCTTCCTCTTATGGGGCTCTAAATACTCTTGAAAGTACTGCTACTGATACGGAGGAAGCTGATAATGTTGCTAACTCTGTAACAGGTAGTTTAAACCGAACAGCTGGAACTACAGGTACCATGATTGTTGGTTCTGGTAACGTAGTGACCAATTCTAAAGCCCCAATGATAAATAATCCTGCATTAGGAACAACCATTGGTGATATTTCTCTTCAAACTTTAGGTATAGTTGGATTCGATAAACTCGGAGCTAAACCTGATACTACAGTAGAAGATGGTCGACATTACATGAAAGAGTATATGGCTTTGAGTGCTGGTGCAGTATCCATTTTAGGTAGTAGTAATACAGCTGATTATGCTATTCGCTCTCAAATTTCAGGTACTAATAATATTCTAAAAGGTCAAGCTAGTAGTGTAAGTGCTTTCAATACTGTTAGTGGGTATGGTAATGAAGGTACTAATATTAGCCGATCCACCATAGTGGGTACTAGAAATGACCTTAAAAATGGTGAAGATAATGTAGTGATTGGGGATTTCCATAACTTTGATGGTGGAAAGCATAATGTTGTACTTGGCTCTATGGCAGCTGAGGAGAAAGATGTAACGAAATCATTTACAAATGTATTTGATGGTAGTACATCTACTTATACAGTGAAGGAATTAGTTGCTACTCGTCGCAATACAGCAAATGTTGAAAATGCTGTAATGCTTGGTTACAATACGGACGTTACTCGAAATGGTGGTGTAGCATTAGGGAGTGAATCGATTGCTTCTGTAGATAAAGGGATTGCTGGGTATGATCCAACTACAAAAGCAGCATCTACTGATGGTTCTCCAACTTGGGAAATCTACGGCAGCCGCTATTTCTGTTGGTGATTCCACAGGAACAACTGTTCTTACACGCCAAATTACAAATGTAGCAGCTGGTTCAGAAGATACTGATGCTGTCAATGTAGCCCAATTAAAGCGGATTACTGCTGATTCTACATCTACTATTAATAATCAATTGACTCAAATTAATAATCATATTGATGCTGTAGATGGTCGTGTTAAACGTGTAGGTGCTGGTGCAGCAGCATTGGCTGCATTGCATCCTCAAGAGTTTGACCCTAATGATCAATGGACTTTTGCTGCTGGCTATGGTCATTATCGTGGTGCTAATGCTATGGCTCTTGGTGCATTCTATCGTCCTAATAATAAGATGTTATATTCCATTGGTGCTAGCTTAGGTGGCGGAGAGGACCTCTTTAACTTAGGCGTTAGTCTCAAATTTGGTAAGAGTGAACCTTATGCAGACTACTCCAAAGCAGGACTTGTTAAGGTTATCAATGACCAAGATGCAAAAATTAAAGAGCAAGATGAAAAAATTAACGCTATGCAAGAGCAAATTGATAAAATGATGGCTAAGTTAAATCTATAATGTAGGTTTTTAAGCGTATATGCAGCCGACTATGTTACAATAATGTAATGTAGTTGGCTGTTGTTTATAAGGCTTATAGGACAAAAAGTGTGTATAAAAACCCTTATAACACTAGTAAATATCTAGTGTTATAAGGGTTTAATCTTTTTCTGAAGAAGTTTGAGGGTGGACAAAAAGTGTGGGTGAAAACTTCAATTAACCCTTGTAATTACTAAATAAAATGAGGTTATATCTTCCTATATATAAACAAATATGGAGGAAGAGTTTATGCGACAAATAAAATGTCCTGATTGTAATGAAAAATGTATTAAACATGGTGTTTTAAAATCTGGTTCTCAGCGTTGCTTTTGCAAACATTGTAAGGTGGCATTTACTGTTAAAATTAATAATTTAAGTAAAGAGTTAAACCTATTCTTGAATTGGTTATTCAGCACCGATATTCAAGCTGATATGCCTGGTAAAGGTCGTACATTCAGGCGTAAAACCGCTAAATTTTGGTCCATATGGCCATTGCCACCAAAAGTGGAAGATGTACATGATGTGATCTTGATGGAATTTACTTAGCTAGGAATTTATGTGTGTTGATTTGTTGCAATGATACTCATGTTCTAGGATGGTATGTCTGCCGTTATGAGCATGCTAGAGCTTGGCAGTGTTTAATGGAACGGATTGCTGAACCTAAAGTCGTTGTGTCTGATGGTGCTAATGGTTTGCCTAAAGCATTACGTAAAGTTTGGCCTCATAGCAGTCACCAAAGATGCCTGTTTCACATTTTTTGTCAGGTTAGACGATATATGACAAGTATACCTAAAACGTTAGCTGGGAAGGACCTTTATAGTCTTGCCAAAGCTTTATTTAATGTGAAAACAATGGATCAAGCCTTTATATGGATTAATGAACTTTCAGCGTGGCGAATGACATATTCTGATTTTTTACGAGAAATGACGATTGATGAATTCGGAAACAAACGCTCTACACATGAGCGTTTGCTTAAAGCTGAATCATCATTATGGCACCTGATTAGGCAACAAACTTTATTTACATTTTTGGAATGTATTGATATTACAGTACTCACAACAAATAATCGTATTGAAGGTGGAGTAAATGCTCAACTAAGAAGTATGTTACGAGCTCATAGGGGCCTTTCACTTGAAAGAAGACTAAAAGTGGTCTATTGGTGGTGCTATATGCACTCACCAAGACCGCTTTCTATTTCAGATATATTAAATTGTATGCCTACAGATGAATCGATTGCTGCTATCTACAAACGGTTATCTAATTATTGCCAAATAGATCGTTCAATTTCTCAATGGGGTGATGCTCCTGTTTGGAATGAGCTACATATGTCTACAGATTTTCCAACTTATTGGGATTAGTCACACACACTTTTTGTCCTATAACTCTGATTTTTTGGTTTATACCCTTATCCTCTATTCCTTTACCATCTTCACTAAGATAAATCTATATTGTTTAAGCATACAAAGCTTATTGTTTTGAATAATGAATCTACTTTATGTTACGATTCTCTTAATCTATTTTTTGAAAGGTCGTACATAAACGATGAGAAAAATCATAATAGCCTTATTGTTCCTATTTTCCTGTTCAGTAATACCTTCCTTCGCCGCCAATTGGTATTATGTGGCCGGTGACGATACTATTTCTTTCTTCATTGATAATTCTTCTGTAATAAAGAACAATCATGAGGCTGTAGTCTGGGTAAAAACAATAAATACTGATGGCAGCTATGCACTTCGCCGAGTAAGGCTTACGTATTCACCGCATACATTTACCTTTTTGAGTGAAAACTTCTATGATGCGACCGGCAATATCATACATAGCCGAATTTACTCCTCATATTCACAGCAAACAGTCCCCGTTCCGCCCGATACATTTGTAGACGCTATCTGGCACCTCATTTGGTCCTACTAACATATAACTCAAAAAGGAGAGCCTTTCGGCTCTCCTTTTTCATTTCTCTATTAACTTATTGGCTTATAGGACAAAATGTGTTGGTCGCTTAGTCCCAATTTGTCGAGAAGGATTTGTCATAGTTATGCAAATCACCCCAAACAATGGCATCGCCCCATGTCGGTAGAATTCCTTCTAATTGTTTTTTCTCATTCATATTTTTATATATCTTTGAAATACTTGTATCCGTTGGCATGACCTTAAGTATTTCAGTGGCTGAAAGCGGTTTCGGCGAGTGCATATAGCACCACCAGAAAACCGCTTTTATTCGTCTATCAATGGATAGCCCCCTATGGTTACGAATTAACGCTCTCAGCTGAGCATTCACCCCGCCTTCTATGGGATTATTCGTGGCCGGGCACGGGTGCGATGGAACAACCTTTTCATCCAAATAAGTAAATAAGGTCTTCGTCGTCACTAGTCTAACAAGAGAATAGTACCCTTTTAGTAACCGTTCATGAGTAGGCCTGGTATTTCCCTGATCATCTTTCGTCATTTCATTTAAAAAGTCTTTAAAAGTAATTTCCCACTGGGATAATCTCAATATCCAAGCCCTAGCTTCTTCATCATTATGTATATGCATTAAGTCTTTGGCTAATTGGTATAGTACTATTCCCGCTAACGTCTTAGGTCTAGTCGTTGTATAGCGCCGTACCTGGCAAAAAGCATGAAAGGTACAACGCTGAAGTTTGGTAGACGGCCATACTTTACGCATAGCCTTTCTAAACCCGGGACCTCCATCGGATATAACCACAGTAGGACTTGTAATACGGCGTAGCAGAGCTTCCCAAGCTCGAGCATATTCATAGCGGCATACATACCACCCAAGCACATGAATCCCTGTCATAGCAAATAAGAACACAAGCTTTTCGTGCAAGATAAATACCGTCTACAAACACAATATCTCTTCGTTCTTCTACTTTAGGCGGCATAGGCCAAATATCCCAAAACTTTGCGGTATTTCTTCTAAAGGTTCGGCCTTTACCCGGTAATTCTTGCTGCGTTGTTTTACTAAATAGCCATGTTAGAAACTCTTTTAACTGCTTAGTTGTATTATCTATTTTATTCACAAAGGATATGTGGCAAGCAGTACAGTACCAACGTTGCGTACCGGCCGAGGTTTTCCCATACTTCTGACAGGGGAATCCACAGTTTATACATCTAACTAGCATAATTATATCCTCCTAAAAACTAAGGTGTTTTTAAGAAGATATAACCCCATTAAGCTCAGTAATAGCAAGGGATTTCAGTCTTTTTACCAACACGTTTTGTCCACCCTACAAGTTTGGCTTATAGGACAAAATGTGTTGGTCGCTTAGTCCCAATTTGTCGAGAAGGATTTGTCATAGTTATGCAAATCACCCCAAACAATGGCATCGCCCCATGTCGGTAGAATTCCTTCTAATTGTTTTTTCTCATTCATATTTTTATATATCTTTGAAATACTTGTATCCGTTGGCATGACCTTAAGTATTTCAGTGGCTGAAAGCGGTTTCGGCGAGTGCATATAGCACCACCAGAAAACCGCTTTTATTCGTCTATCAATGGATAGCCCCCTATGGTTACGAATTAACGCTCTCAGCTGAGCATTCACCCCGCCTTCTATGGGATTATTCGTGGCCGGGCACGGGTGCGATGGAACAACCTTTTCATCCAAATAAGTAAATAAGGTCTTCGTCGTCACTAGTCTAACAAGAGAATAGTACCCTTTTAGTAACCGTTCATGAGTAGGCCTGGTATTTCCCTGATCATCTTTCGTCATTTCATTTAAAAAGTCTTTAAAAGTAATTTCCCACTGGGATAATCTCAATATCCAAGCCCTAGCTTCTTCATCATTATGTATATGCATTAAGTCTTTGGCTAATTGGTATAGTACTATTCCCGCTAACGTCTTAGGTCTAGTCGTTGTATAGCGCCGTACCTGGCAAAAAGCATGAAAGGTACAACGCTGAAGTTTGGTAGACGGCCATACTTTACGCATAGCCTTTCTAAACCCGGGACCTCCATCGGATATAACCACAGTAGGACTTGTAATACGGCGTAGCAGAGCTTCCCAAGCTCGAGCATATTCATAGCGGCATACATACCACCCAAGCACATGAATCCCGTCATAGCAAATAAGAACACAAGCTTTTCGTGCAAGATAAATACCGTCTACAAACACAATATCTCTTCGTTCTTCTACTTTAGGCGGCATAGGCCAAATATCCCAAAAACTTTGCGGTATTTCTTCTAAAGGTTCGGCCTTTACCCGGTAATTCTTGCTGCGTTGTTTTACTAAATAGCCATGTTAGAAACTCTTTTAACTGCTTAGTTGTATTATCTATTTTATTCACAAAGGATATGTGGCAAGCAGTACAGTACCAACGTTGCGTACCGGCCGAGGTTTTCCCATACTTCTGACAGGGGAATCCACAGTTTATACATCTAACTAGCATAATTATATCCTCCTAAAAACTAAGGTGTTTTTAAGAAGATATAACCCCATTAAAGCTCAGTAATAGCAAGGGATTTCAGTCTTTTTACCAACACGTTTTGTCCTCCTACAAGTTTGACATAGGACAAAATGTGTTGGTCAACTTAGTCCCAATTTGTCGAGAAGGATTTGTCATAGTTATGCACAATCACCCCAAACAATGGCATCGCCCCATGTCGGTGGAATTCCTTCTAATTGTTTTCTCATTCATATTTTTATATATCTTTGAAATACTTGTATCCGTTGGCATGACCTTAAGTATTTCAGTGGCTGAAAAGCGGTTTCGGCAGTGCATATGCACTACCAGAAAACCGCTTTTATTCGTCTATCAATGGATAGCCCCCTATGGTTACGAATTAACGCTCTCAGCTGAGCATTCACCCCGCCTTCTATGGGATTATTCGTGGCCGGGCACGGGTGCGATGGAACAACCTTTTCATCCAAATAAGTAAATAAGGTCTTCGTCGTCACTAGTCTAACAAGAGAATAGTACCCTTTTGCAGTAACCGTTCATGAGTAGGCCTGGTATTTCCCTGATCATCTTTCGTCATTTCATTTTTAAAAAAGTCTTTAAAAAGTAATTTCCACTGGGATAATCTCAATATCAAGCCTAGCTTCTTCATCATTGTATATGCATTAAGTCTTTTAGCTAATTGGTATAGTACTATTTCACGCTAACGTCTTAGGTCTAGTCGTTGTATAGCGCCGTACCTGGCAAAAAGCATGAAAGGTACAACGCTGAAGTTTGGTAGACGGCCATACTTTACGCATAGCCTTTCTAAACCCGGGACCTCCATCGGATATAACCACAGTAGGACTTGTAATACGGCGTAGCAGAGCTACAAGCTGAAGCATAGTCGTGGCATACATACCACCACGCACTAGATCGTCACTGTAAATAAGAACACAAGCTACGATGCAAGATAAATACCGTCTGACACACATGTCTCTTCGTTCTTCCTTTGCAGCGCATGCATTAAATCCCAAAACTTTGCAGTATTTCTTCTAAAGGTTCAGCCTTTTACGTAATTCTTGCTGCGTTGTTTCCTAAATAGCCATGTTAGAAACTCTTTTAACTGTAGTTGCAGTATCTATTTTATTCTACGAGGATAATAGCAACCAAGCAGTACAGTACCAACGTTGTCGCCGGCCGAGGTTTTCCCATACTTCTGACAACAGGAGGAATCCACCGGTTTATACATCTAACTAGCA